>Ga0209396_1000956_pt1 | contig 33093 bp, 27 predicted proteins | sample GOMGulsemesocosm_6_FD_184638 | JGI IMG/M metagenome (GOLD analysis project Ga0209396, IMG submission 184638) | Methane-oxidizing microbial communities from mesocosms in the Gulf of Mexico - GOM8C Gulf of Mexico (SPAdes) (version 2) | ecosystem: Environmental > Aquatic > Marine > Cold seeps...
GGTATTTTTATAACCGTTATTACTTGTATGACGATGCTGTTAAGGCCGTTAAAATTATTAACGACGGTTAACAGTGACTTTCAAAATGGTATGGCTGCTTGTGTGAGTATTTTTGCAGTACTAGACCAAGAAAAAGAAAAAGATGACGGCCAACAAACCCTTGATAAAGCAAAAGGTACGCTTGCATTTGAGCAAGTCGATTTCTCTTATAAAAATGATGAAACATTAGCGCTTACTCAATTGAGTTTTACTGCTAATGCCGGAGAAACCGTTGCATTGGTTGGTCGTTCAGGTAGTGGAAAGTCAACCGCAAGTGCTATGTTACTGCGTTTCTATGATGCAACAGCCGGTAAAGTATTGATCGATGGGCAAGATATCACTTCATACAGATTGAAAGACTTACGTACTCAGTTTGCTTATGTTTCTCAACAAGTCGTGTTATTCAATGACTCTATTGCTAATAATATTGCTTATGGAAAGCCGAGTGCTAGCCGAGATGAAATTATTGCTGCCGCTAAAAGTGCCCATGTTATTGAGTTCGCAGATGATATGCCCGAGGGACTAGATACTAATATTGGTGATAATGGTGCGTTACTTTCTGGCGGACAACGCCAACGTGTGGCAATCGCTCGGGCATTATTATGTGATGCACCTTTTTTAATTCTTGATGAAGCGACCAGCGCATTAGACACTGAATCTGAGCGTCATATTCAAGATGCTTTACAAGTATTACAACGAAATCGTACCTGTATTGTCATTGCTCACCGCTTATCTACTATTGAAAATGCTGATAAAATTATCGTCATGGAACATGGTGAAATCCTTGAACAGGGCGATCATCAGAGTTTATTATCAAAAGATGGTGCTTATGCAAAATTACATAACTTTCAATTTAGCGAATAAAAATGATATTTGAGATTTCTTTATGCGTTTAATTGAAAAAGTTTGGTTTTTTCAACATTCAGCCAAATGGTTACTCGTACCTTTGTTGCTTCCTTTTACCTTTGTTTTTTGGTGCTTATCAGCTTGTCGACGTATGTGTTTTCGACGTGGCTTTTTCAAATCTTTCACGGTAGATGTACCTGTGGTGGTGGTAGGTAACATTGGCATTGGCGGCAATGGAAAAACACCTGTTGTTTTATACTTAATTGATCAATGTTTAGCGAAAGGCATGAAAGTAGGAGTGATCAGCAGAGGTTATGGTGGAAAAGCACCGCATTATCCCTATTTGCTCAACGAGACCAGTAGTGCTACTGAAGCTGGAGATGAGCCGTTTTTAATATATAAACGCCATGGTATTCCTGTTGTTGTAGGTAGTGATCGTATAGCAAATGCGCAGTTATTAACTAAACAAGGCTGTGAAGTTATTATTGCTGATGATGGTTTGCAACACTATCGTTTGAAACGAGACTTTGAACTCATTGTGATTGATAATAAGCGAAAGTTTGGTAATGGATTATTATTACCTTCAGGCCCACTGCGGGAAGGACTATGGCGCCTAAAAACGGTTGATGGTCTTATTTTTAATGGCGAGAGCACTGCAAAAATTAATGAAGGTTATCACTCTGGTATTCCGAAAATTTCGATGAAATTAATGGCAAAAAGTGTTGTTAATATCAAGACTAATCAACGTATGTTATTAGCAGATTTTCATCTGTTTTGTCAGGCTAATGAAAACGATAATGGTAAAGACAAGAATTATATCAATGCCATAGCCGGAATTGGTGACCCCTCTCGTTTTTTTAAAACCTTGTCGGATATTGGTTTTAGCATTGGGGGATCTGTAAGTTTTGTTGATCACCAACATTATAATGAGGCACAATTCGTTAGCTTTTCTGATAACATTCCATTGCTGATGACAGAAAAAGATGCAGTTAAATGTACAACTTTTGCTAAAAGCAACTGGTGGTATTTACCCGTTGATGCACAAATTGAATACAAACAAATAATGCCATTATTAGATGCGTTATTTGACAAAATAAAAGCTGATAAACTTAGCCGAATTAAAGCTAAACTAAAGTTCCGCTAGCGCTAAATTAAGAATAAATACACTCATAAATAAGAGAATAATCATGGCATTTGATGTGAAACTGATGGAAATTTTGGCCTGTCCAGTATGTAAGGGCAAACTAGATTACGATAAAAAACAACAAGAATTAATCTGTAAATTCGACCGTCTCGCTTACGCGATTGAAATAGGTATACCTGTTTTACTTGAAAGTGAAGCACGCCGCATTACCGAAAGCGATTAATCAAATATATTAGGAGAATTGAATGTCTTTTGTTGTTGTTATTCCTGCTCGATTTGAATCTTCTCGTTTACCGGGAAAAGTGTTAGCCGATATTAGCGGCAAGCCAATGATCCAGTGGGTTGTTGAAAAAGCGCAGCAAAGTGGTGCCAGCCAAGTGATTGTTGCCACGGATAACGAAGAAGTCGCTAAAGTAGTTACTGCCTTTGGGGGAGAAGTTTGTAAAACTCGGGCTGATCACCAGTCAGGCACAGAACGTTTGGCTGAAGTTATGGAAATTTACGATTTCGATAACGATCAAGTTATTGTTAATGTGCAAGGGGACGAACCTTTTATCCCGGCGGAAAATATTGCTCAAGTTGCACGAAACTTAGCGAATCAACAAAGAACCAATCAACAACAAGCTAGAATGGCAACACTTGCGGTGCATATTCATGATGTTGAAGAAGCATTTAATCCCAATGCAGTAAAAGTGCTTACAGATAAACATGGATACGCGATGTATTTTAGTCGCTCAACCATACCTTATGACAGATCTCGTTTTCTTAATGAAGATAATGTGGCATCCATTGGCGACTTTTATTTAAGGCATATTGGTATTTATGCCTATCGCGCAGGTTTTATTAAAGACTACGTTCAATGGCCAACAAGTCAATTAGAACAGATTGAATCTTTAGAACAGCTAAGAGTGCTATGGCAAGGCGAGAAAATACATGTTGCTGTTGCTAAGACGCGTTTAGAAGTTGAAGGTGTTGATACGCCGGAAGATTTAGAGAAAGCTAGAGCGTATGCTTTAACGCTTTAACGCGTTATTTTATCGCTATAAAAAATGGCCTTATGTTTTCACATAAGGCCATTTTATGTTCAGGATGGCCTTTCTCAGACATCCTGTCTTTCAAGTCACTAATGCATCCTAGCACGTCAACGGTCATGACTTTTGTTCCAGACAAGTCATAAGTACCTGCATCCCTGCAGGCAATGTCACGGTCACATGGCCGTTTTTTGACATCCATGTCATCACGGCATTAGTACTTCCATGTGCGTCGATGTGAAGGAGTGACGATTAAACTAAAATAAAATTATTTTAATAAATTAAGTGCTTTTACACATCGGCCAATTTGTTGATGGCTAGCTTTAACTGTTTTTAATACTTGTGGTTTCATACCACTATAGTCCTTAATCAGTTGAGCTAATTCTGCTTCACTTTCTGTATTACATTGCGTAGGCAACATATTACCTGCAAAAGATTCTAATAAACCTAAATCACTCCCTTCATTTAGTTTAGGGATGTGCGCTAGAATTTTAGCCTTATATGGTGCTTCTAAAGCTTGTTGTTCTGATGGAAACAAACCCCACATAATATAACGAAGTGTCGAAAGTTTTAATTTGTCAGGGTTATTAATAACCACGTTAAACCACTTTTCTTTAACTTCAGCTTCAGGACGAAGAACTTCTGAGTAAATCGCATTTTTAACACCTGAGTCAGTAACATCTTTTGCTGTTTCAGACGTTAGCAATGCTTTGTAATTGCCATGTTGGTAACGGTTCATTTTAGCGACTAATGTCCAACGCTTGTCTTGATCGATTGTCACGCCATCAAAACTTTTTTCACCGTTTAAAATATTTTGTAAATTTGTTAAATGTGTTGTTGTTTTACTAACACGTACATAGCGGCTATACCAAAGTTTTTGAAAATCAGAACCCGCTTCAGCTTTTTCTAATAAACGTAGGTATAAATTTTCAACTTCCATATAAAGCGATGAATAATCCTTTTGCTCTAAACGCGTAGCAACAGTTAAGTAACCTAGCGCTGAAGTTAATGTACTCGCAATTTTGCGTGTTACGTTGTAATCAGTTTCACCTTCAAGGTTAGCCATAGCAAAATTAACTAATTGATCTGCGGCTAAATTCGCATCACGAACACTGTCAGATAAACTCTGCCATAACATCAAACGCATTGTCGGATTATCGATAGCGTTGATATGTTTTTGAGCTGAGGCTAATGATTTTTCATCAAGGTCTACTTTTACATAACCCCAATCTGCTTCGTTTGGATAAACTAAATCAGGACACGTTTGGCCAATTACTTCTTTAATTTCAGTAGTTGCACCTTTATACATTATCGGTGTAGCTGATGTTAAGTTCATTGCGCTATCATCGGCATTTACGTTGTATAAACCAATTTGAACACGTTGTTCGCGCAATGTAGGATAACCTTCTGGTGCGGTCTGGTTTATAGCAAACTCACTGATTTTTCCTTCGTTACATTGGTAATTTACTTTGATGGTGTTTAAGCCCGCATTAAATAACCAATCTTGAGTCCACTGGGTCATATCTTTACCCGCAGCCTTACCTAATTCACCAATAAAGTCATCAAGATCTGTGTTTTTATAAGAGAATTTTTTCAAGTAATTACTGACACCCACTCGGAAATTTTCTTCACCTAAGTAGTAAGGTAACTGCTTAAGCACTGAAGCACCTTTACCATAGGTAATACCGTCAAAATTTGACAAAGCAACACCTGTAGAGGCAACCGGAAGTTCTATTGCATGAGTGTTTACAGAGTCATCCGTACGGTAAGCCCATTGCTTAGTACCTGAATAGAAAACGTCCCAATTATTTTCAAAATCACTTGCTTCAGCAATCGCAAGGTTGGCCATATAGGTAGCAAAACTTTCGTTCAACCATAAACCATTCCACCATCGCATGGTCACTAAATCACCAAACCACATGTGTGCCATTTCATGAGCAATAACATTTGCTAAGCTCATACGGGCACTCGTTGATTTCTCACCACGTGCGATATAACCTTCGTTGAAGGTAACAGCTGCAACGTTTTCCATAGCGCCGGCGTTAAAATCAGGTGCTACAATTTGGTCGTATTTACCGAAAGGATATTTCACTTCAAAGTATTTATTGAAGAAAGCAAAACTTTGCTTAGTAGGGATAAACCATTCATCCGTTTTTACATATTCAGCTAAGCTTTGACGAGCAAATAGACGTAAAGTCATGCCTTCGAAATCATCTTCCCAAACAGCGTAGTTACCGGCATGAAGAGAGAATACATATGAAGAAAATTTTGCAGAAGCAGGGAAAGACCATACTTTAGTGTCACCGTTTTCGCTGATCTCGGTTTCACGAGTTGCACTAATGATTTGCCAATGAGCGGGTGCGGTTACTTCAATTTCATAACTGGCTTTTAAATCAGGCTGGTCAAAATGTGGAAATAGACGGTTTGCATCATAAGGTTCGAAATCGGTGTATAAATACACTTCACCATTTTTAGGATCTACAAAACGATGAAAACCAGAGCCGTCAGTTGAATATGGACGTTCATAGTCAATAGTAATGCTTTGTTTTCCGGCGGTTAATTCGCTAGCAGGAATGGTAATAAACCATTTTTCATAGCTAAACTGAACAACTTTGCCGTTAACTTTTAAAGACTTTATAGTACCTTCATCAAAATCTATGGTTAAGTCGTTTTGGTTGTCTTTAGCTAAATCAAACATTAGCTCCGTTGAACCAGAAAAGCTTTCACTTTTATTGTCAATAGTAACGCTTAATTTGTAACTAACATTACTGACTTGTTTAGCACGCATTTCAGCATAAACCGCTTCAAGTGATTCACTTTTAGTACGCAGTAAGCTTGTTTGTTTTTGAGGTGCTTCAACGGCAGATGTGCTGCTTGGTGTATCCGCTTTTTCACAACCCATAAGTGCTACGCTTGAACCGATAATAGCAAGGGACAATGCCTTAGCTATTTGAGATTTATTTAATGTCATTTACCCAGATCCTACTTTATTATTTTAAGGTTTCTTGATGGAAACACTTTTAATTGAAAATATCGAATATGTTATATCATATATCACTAACAAAAGATCTTGAGTCATCCCGTAAAAAGGGTGGTTAAACGTTTTTTAAGAAGACATTAACAGTAAGGACTTTTTATGAGAATGTTGATTAAGATGGTGGTTACCTCTAAGTTATTGTTATTAAAGGCTGTTGTGGGTTGTTGTGTTTTTAAGTCAATAAGGTGTGTAAATACCTTGTAATAATTTTATCATTGGGTTTACAGATCAAAATTTAATTAAGTGACTCAATAACACGACATAACGTTCAGCCAGATTAGGGGACTTATACTCGCTGAAATTCAAAATTATCTTAAATATCTATCTTGGTGTTTTGCAATAGATAAATCCTAAAAATATAGACGTTCACCTTGTTTTCTCTCTGTTCAACGAATAAAACTTGTCAGAAGGCGTTATTACTCTTTATTATGATACAGAGCCATTAATTAAAAGAAATAATAATGAACATAAAAAGAACGCTTACAAGCATCGCCATCATAGGTGCTATTGCCCTAACAGGTAATAGTTATGCAGAAACATCAGATAAAGATAAAGAAAAGAAAAAATCACCTTCAAGCTGGTTAAATCTTTCTAAAAGCGAATTAGCAGCGGTAGAAAAATACGCAACTGATTACAAAACTTTTATTTACAAAACCCCGACAGAATTAACGTTTGTTACCGAAACAATTAAACGTGCCGAAAAGCAGGGTTTTAAACGGTTAACAGAAAACAGTAATTTAAAGCCCGGTGCACGTTTTTATGACGTGAACCGTGACCGTACTATCTCATTAATTGTGATGGGAAAAAAAGGCTTAGAACAAGGGACTCGCATTGTTGGAGCTCATATTGATTCACCGCGCTTAGAGCTAAAAGGTCGTCCGCTGTATGAAAAACAGAAGTTTGCGATGCTACAAACTTATGTTCATGGTGGCATTAAAACGTATCAATGGGTAAATATTCCCTTGGCACTTGTTGGCCGTGTTGATAAAAAAGACGGCACAATTGTTAACATTTCTGTTGGCTTTGATGATAACGATCCAATTTTTATGGTGCCAGATTTAGCGCCGCATGTTGATCACCCAAACAGAAGCCGACAAAGCCGTGACGTGATCAAAAAAGAAGAACTTGACGTTATAATCGCAGCTAAGCCTGATTTAGATAAATCAATAAAAGAGTTAATCTCTGATTTCTTAAAAACAGAATACGACATTTCAATTGAAGATCTCGTTTCCGCTGAATTAGCATTAGTTCCTGCAACAAAACCACGAGATGTTGGTTTTGATCGTAGTATGATTGCCGCCTATGGCCAAGATGACAAAGCCAGTTCAATTGCTGCTGTTACAGCAATATTTGAACAAAAAATTCCTGAATTTACATCAATTGCTTTTTTAGTTGATAATGAAGAAGTGGGGAACATTAACAATACTGGGGCAAGTTCATCGTACCTTGTTGATATGATCAGTGGTTTGTTATACAACCAGAAAGGCGCGAAATATAACGATTACCAACTTCGTAAAGTGTTACGCAATACGAAAGTTATTTCTGCAGATGTAAACCCCGGTGTTAACCCTAATTGGGCGGGTGTTTGGGAGTTAGGTAATGCACCACGTTTAGGTAATGGTATAAACTTAAAGCTTTACGGAGGTGGTTTTAATGCTAATTCTGAATATATGGCGTGGACGCGTAACTATCTAGATAACAGTAAAATTAAATGGCAAACGTCTACTTATAAAGGTAAAGCTTCTGGCGGAACTATTGGTAGCGATTTATCCAACGACAATATGGAAGTGATTGATTTTGGCGTGCCAATTTTGTCAATTCACTCACCTTATGCCGTGGGTTCAAAGGTTGATTTATATTCATTGTATAAAGCAATGTCTGCTTTTTATAAGCAAAAATAAACATACCCATTGTTAATCATATAAAAAAGATCAGCATTTGCTGATCTTTTTTATATATAAGGGTTAATTTTGTTTTTCATTACGAAATTCATCCTAGTCAATAATATTGCTTTCAGTCTTGTTGATGATTACTTTATAATTGCGGCAATGGATCGTTAAACTCGGAAAGAAATATTCAAATGTTAAAAAAATCACTTCAATTAAAAGCCAAGCCCAAAAATTCTTTATGGCAGCAACACAAAAATTCCTTTCTACTTTTATCTTTATTCGGCAGTATTCAGGCATGTGGAGGAGGCGGTGGAGACAGTTCAGGTACAACACCAACGATACCTAAAAGTTTTGCATTTTCATTAACATCAACGCTAACGAATAAATGTGGTGAGAAATTACCCTTTGTTGATGTTGAGTTGTTTATTCAAAATAGTGATTGGAGTGTAATCGAGAAATTACAGCCTGATGCGAGTGGTGTTTTTAGCTTTACATCAGACAGTGAATTAATTAACTACACAATCGCGGCTAAAACTCAACAAATTGGAAAAGCTGAAGGTTTAGACTTTGTGAGCTTTAATCAGGTAAAAGCGACTACGGCTGCTAGTTACCAAGCCCAGCATGCTGAACTAATAGATAATGCAAACTGCGAATGTGTCACCAAAAATGTTGAAGTGACTCATGCGCCAATTTCTAATATTACTAAAGTAACCAGTTCAGCAAACTTTTCCGATACAGAAATAATAAATTCTCAAAGCACTCACTTTGTTAACGTTGAAGCTTGTCGTATTGTTGATGGTAGCTGGCCTGTACATTCGTTTTCTATTGTTGGTATTGGTAACAACAGTAACGTACTGGGGGCTGCTGGTTTTATTGTAGATTTCAGCCAGTCAGCTATGAATAATAACAATGAAGAAGTTTGGGAGTTAGCCGCTTTTGATGGCGTTGAAAAAGTTAACTTAAATAATGGTCATCAAACTTTCACTACACATCAATCATTTCTTGGTTTAGAACATTTCGCGATTAATGTTGCTGAAGATGACAATACGGTTGACCTTTTCAATAGCCATGTTTATGTTTCTGAAACTGAATATCAGTCGAATGCTGAAGTTGTATTTTCTGAAGTTGATTCCGCTTTTGGTTCCATAAAAATATCAAGCCAACATCAAGTTATCTCTTCTGTTTCTACTACTAGCCTTGCAGTAGAAGCTTCTGATAAAAAACCCAATGTTGATGATGTGTTTTTTTCAGAAATAAAATCTGACTGGAGTTATGATTATAGTGATGTTGCTGATTACCCTATGGCAATTATTTCTATTGACTACCAAGCTTTTGAACCCATACGAAATACACCTATGCCTGTAACATGGAAAAGTTATGGTGAAATTACCGGACAATTACCGGTAACAACTGCTTTGGAAGGTTATGACGACATAATCAATGATGACACTCTTATACTAGGAACAAATACTATTTTGGTTCAAAGTAAGGACACGAATGATTATGCTAATTATTTGTTGTATTACCAAAATGCGAGTAATAGCACTTTTGTTAATAACATAAAAACTTATCATATTTCGATTGAAAAATAATAGTCAAATCAATAATAAAAACGGCGCCAAGTAGCGCCGTTTTTTATTATTCTAAATAGGGGATATTACTTAGTCTAACTGCTGTTTAGCTCTTACAGGGTTAGCATACATGGTTAATAACCAATGCTTCTGTTCTTTGGTTAATTCAGACATACGGTTATTGAGTTTATCCATTACATGCTTTTTAGTATCTTCTTGGTTTAGCTCTGCGTAAGCGGTTAAGTTGCTGTCATATAATTTATAATTACCGATAATTTCTTGATCAATCGCATTAGCGACTGCTTTACTGTCGGCAAAGTCACCACTAATTACATTGCCGAATTCTACATGAACTTGGCCCTTTTTGCCGATTAAGCCGCGGGTAATACTGGTTAAGTCTTCATTTTCTTTTTTCTTATAACTTCCTGTTGCTTCACGTTCTGCAAGTTCTATTGCTTTATCGCTATCACAGGGATCAAACTCATAAGATATCGAAACAGGAATAATATTAATTTCAGCCAAATAGTCAGAGATTAACTTCTGTTTACCTTTATTCAAAAATAGCATCGAAATTAAGGCAGAATTTGTTTTGTCAATACCATCTTTCGCACGGCCTTCTCGTTGTGCTATCCAGATATTTTGCTGGCGTTCATGAACCGTATGATGGATATATGCAGATAACTGTTTAGATGCATTCAACATCGCTCTTTTGCTTTCTTCACTGCGCTTAACAATGAAGCTTTTATTAATACGCATTAAATCAGCAACCCAAGGTTGATGAAGTAAATTGTCGCCCACAGCAGCCTCAACGGTATCAATGCCACTCTTATATAGGGCCCAATTAATAAGTGCCACATCAAGTACTATGTCTCTATGGTTACTGATAAACAACATAGGTTTACTGGTATCTATTTTCTCTAAACCATGGAAAGTAAAACCGTCAGTACTCTTTTTGATTAAATGGTGTAAATATTTTGCTACTTCACTTTGAATTTCTTCAATATTGTGAAATTTGCTGGAGCGTAGTTTTAAGGTCCATCTTAACAGTGTACGACAAACCCCTGGCATGAGTTTATAAATGATAGGCATTTTGAAACTGCAAATAGAAGATAGTAACCCATGGTCACTGATCAGATTTTGGATCACTGCGGCAACTTCATCATCACGATAAGGGCGAATATCATCAAACATCTAAGATCTCTATAGCTGTTATACAGCGATTTTTTCAACTGAAAAATTGGACGATATTATAACCGAAGTTTAAAAGAAATTGCTTGTATTGTTTTGATCTTATTATTTTAAGTAAAAAGATTTCATTAACTTACAGTCATTAACAAAAAATAATGAAAAATATTGCCCAAAATCATAAAAAAGTTAAAAAATGTTGCTACAGTTAAGAGGTAAGCTTCTTTGAATTAACTAATTTTTTTCATTTTGAGCTTGTATTTTTTGACTTTACCCATAAGTCTTAAATAGAGTAATTAATAAAAAGGAATACCTATGAAAATAAATCTTTCCGGTCACCATGTAGATGTTACCGATGGTGTAAAAGAACATATCGACGAAAAATTCTCAAAAATTGCTAATCATTTTCCTACCCTAATTTCTTTAGACATTATCCTTTCGAAAGAGCATGGACGATTTTGTGCTGAAATAACGACAAATTATGAAGGTGGTCGTATTTCGGTTTCTGCTCAAGATGATGTTATGTACCCTTCTATTTCGAGCGTTGCAAAAAAGCTTGATGCTGCACTTAAGCATAGAAAAGGTCAACTCAAAGCAAACTTACACAGTAAACCGCATTCGGTGACACCTGAAATTGCTCATGAAAAAGTTCAAGAAATGAATTTGAACTAATTCATAAGCAATAAATTTCGACTTTACGGGAGCTAATAGCTCCTGTTTTGCTTTCTAGCAGTTTGTTTCTTATATGAGTGGTATACTTAACATGCTGAAAATAATGTTGTAGATGTGAAATATGTTGGCCCTTTCTAATAATGTATCGTTAAATGAAAATGAAATTGAATTAACAGCTATTCGTGCCCAAGGAGCAGGTGGGCAAAATGTGAATAAAGTTTCGTCAGCCATTCATCTACGTTTTGATATAAAAGCTTCGTCTTTACCTGATTTCTATAAAGAGCGTTTACTTGCATTAAAAGATAAACGTATCACTAAAGAAGGGGTTCTCATTATTAAAGCGCAACAATTTAGAACACAAGAGAAGAACCGTGAATCGGCACTTGAGCGAATAATCGAATTAATAAAAGCGGCGGTGGTTGTTCAAAAGGCTAGAAGAGAAACTAAACCAACAAAAAATTCTAAAAAAAGACGCTTAGCTGGGAAGTCTCACCGCAGTAATGTTAAAGCATTACGCGGCAAGGTCATTGATTAGTATATTCTAATTTTTTCGAATTTTACGTCTAAATCCAAAAAGAGATAATACACATAAAGCAAGGTAAGATAAGCTACCGCCGCTACCGCTAGAGTCACTCTTCTTATTAATAAGTGTATTTTTCGCAGAAACTAAACTTGTATCGGTTGTAGCTGAATCATCAATAATAGTGACACTATAAATAGTTACGAAATTATCTACTCCAGGCACAAAGTCGGCATCTGCACATAGTTCGCTGGTATAATCCGGCATTGGTATTTCTGAACAAATGGGTAATAAGGCAATTTTATCTAGGTTGTCCATACCTTCAATAACCTCACCAAAAACAGTAAAGCCACCGTTACTTACATCCAAATTTGCACTATTATCACTATAATTAACAAACCACTGGCTTGTAGCGCTATTAGGCTGATTAGCTTGTTTTGCCATCGCAATGGTGCCCCGAACATTTGAATAAACAGGTTCATTGTTAATTGTGCTATCTACGTCAACAGACTTTAAAGGAAACGTCCCATCAAATAAAAAACCACCACCTTGAACAATAAAACCAGGTATTAAACGATGTATAATCGTATTATCATAATCTCCATCAGTTACATATTTCAAAAAGTTTTCAACGGTTTCTGGTGTCGTTTGATCATGTAAATTAAGTGTGAAATTTCCTTGGGATGTTTCAAACTCAACAATTGTTGCATTACTTGAAAAAGAAAATAGCGTAGCGAGTGAAAATGCACCTGCAAGAGCGAGCGACTTAGGGACAGCTTTAAACATAGTAACCTTAACTTTATGAGTGATGTTAATCTTTGAAACGAATGCTTGTGATAGTAAAAGCATTATCTGGAAACAACAAGTGCTTTTCTTGCCTATAAATAAAATACCATTTTAATGTGTTATTCAATTTGGTCACAATAGTACATAAAAAAAGCACATTGAGATCTTCAATATGCTTTTAGCTCATTAGATAAACTTAACTAATAATTATAGCGAATGAAAAAACCGTTCGCTGCGTGGTATATAATAGTTATCATAATTTAAAGAAAAGGCGACTTTACTTGAACGACCAACAATTTCGTTACGAGGTACAAAACCTATCACACGAGAGTCTGCGCTGTTATCACGATTGTCCCCCAATACTAAAAATTGTCCAGCAGGTACAGTAACTGCATTGAAGTTAGCTAAACTTGAAGCAATGTTATTAGTACGAATATTATGCGATTGGCCATTTATCGTTTCTGTAGTGTCGTAATGATTGTTGGTATGACGTTTTTCTATGGGCGTTTGTTGATAACTTATTGCTTGTCCATTTATCAGTAATTTATTGTCTTTCATGGTTATGTTGTCACCCGGAACACCGATCACTCGTTTTACTAAACGTTTGTCTGATACTACTGAATCAAAAATAATAATGTCATTAGTTTGAGGTTCCCCAAGTTTAATAAGTGAAACATGAGTGAAAGGTAAGCGAATATCATAAGCCATTTTATTAATAAATATTCTATCACCTTCAACAATAGTTGGCTTCATTGAGCCTGTTGGAACGTCACTCCAATCTGCAACCGCGCTGCGAAAAACCAACATTAGGCAAATAAAAACAAACAATGATTTATTTTCTTTCCAGAGTTTTGATAAACGTTTTTTCATATTTTTTCCTTTTTACAGACAAATGACAAAATAAATATAATTGAGCAATCCGGTTTGGCTATTATGACTATGATTCCTCTTATTTGTTTCGTCTGAAATGTAACTGATTATGACAAGTTTCTATTTTGCGATGAAATGGCATATTCAACATCAAGTCTTATGAGTTAAATATGTTTATGTTTATGTTTGTGATTCTTCATAATATGCTCTGGTTTCTTCAATCGTCGAGGTATAGCAGTAGGTGTTTTTTTGGTATGTTTTTTTCTTATTTGATAAATAAGTTAATGATTAAAAATATATATTTAATATTTACTTGAGTTTTGATTCAAAGCTTAGGAGAATTCCTATTAAATTTACGAGCGTTGTAAAGTTACCAACCAAAACGATTATATCAATGACCAAAAAGATAAAAGTACCATTAAAGCAAAAAAGTGCAGATTCTGCTGAAATAACTTTAGGTTTAACTGATCCTAAAAGTCCTAGTAATGTCGGTGCAGTAATGCGGGCAGCAGGTTGTTATCAAGTGGACACTGTATTATATAGTGGTATTAGGTATGCGAGGGCGGCGAAGTTTCATACCGACACACAAAGTGCGAGTAAAAAAATACCGTTAATAGCTGTGGACTCTTTGGCTGAAAGCTTACCTGAGGGCAGTAAACTCATATGTGTAGATTTAATTGAGGGGGCGATTCCATTACCTGCGTTTGTTCACCCTAAAAATGCAATGTATGTATTTGGCCCAGAAGACGGGACTATTAGTCAGGAAGTCATAGATAAGGCAGATGCCGTAGTTTATATTCCGACAAATGGTTGTATGAACTTAGCGGCTACAGTGAATGTGCTGCTTTACGATCGATTAGCAAAATTACCAACAGCCGTTGGAAATGATGAGCTTATCCGTAAAAGTAGAGATACTAATAATACGGTGAAAGTTAAAAAGTAAATTCTGGCGTTCTTCTTTGAATTTACTTTTTGTACATTAAATAGACAAAAACATTAATAAAGTTAGATAAAAAACTTGACTATCCAAGTGAAACATATAAAATGCTCGCAGCTAGAAAGTACTACCTATATTTATGTACCAAGTTTCGAAGTTATGTTAGTAGCTCGTCCTGTTTAATAAGTCATAGCAACACTCTCAGCAACATCGTTTTAGTGAGTTTAATTATTTAAACGGCTAGAACAACTTAAGATAAAAATTATATTAAACAAATAGGATACTATTATGTCTACAACTACTGGTACAGTAAAATGGTTCAACGAGTCTAAAGGTTTTGGTTTCATCGAGCAAGAATCTGGTCCTGACGTTTTCGCACATTTCTCTGCAATCTCTGGCGACGGTTTTAAAACTCTTGCTGAAGGCCAAAAAGTACAGTTTACTGTTACTCAAGGTCAGAAAGGTCCTCAAGCTGAGAACATTCAAGCTCTTTAATTTTGTATGTTGAGTTAACTTAGGTTACCTCATACAAATAAAAAGCTAAAAAGGGTAAGACTTATGTCTCACCCTTTTTTTGTGGGAAAAATTTAGTATATGCTCTCAGCTTACCAAACATTGTCTAGTCTAAATAATTTTCAATACGATTATGCTCAAGTTAATGCTGTTACAAAACTTGATGAGCTCTCTCAAAATATTTATCAACAAAAACGGAGGTCCTGGCTTTCAAAAAGGTTAAACAAGTCAAATCCTATTTCCGGACTCTATTTCTATGGTCGAGTTGGGCGTGGAAAAACTATGCTAATGGATCTATTCTTTGAAAATCTCGCTATCACGTCTAAAAAACGTATTCACTTTCATCACTTTATGGCAGAAGTACATCAACAATTAAATCTATGCACTGGCAAAAGTGATCCGTTAACGTTTATCGCAAAGATCTGGGCAAAAAAAATCAAAGTTCTCTGTTTCGATGAGTTTTTTGTTTCTGACATTGGCGACGCTATGTTGCTCTCTGGTTTATTTAAAGCGCTCTTTCAAGAAGGCATTATTTTAATTGCTACGTCTAATTGTCAACCTGAACAACTTTATCGAAATGGCTTACAAAGAGAACGTTTTTTGCCAACAATTGACCTGATTAATCAAAATTGTGAAGTGCTATCGGTGGATGGTGAAATTGATCATCGTTTAGGTCATTATTATGCCGCTATAGGATATCGAGATTATACGTTTCCATTAAATCAGAATGAAAATACGCTTGCAAAACGATTTTATGAAATCTCTGGAATCAAAGGAGTCCCTGGTAATATAACAGTAAATAATCGCCAAATACCCCATAAAGGCATAAAGGATAAAATTATACACTTCGACTTTTATGATCTTTGTTCAGGGCCAAGAAGTCAGAGAGACTACATGATTTTAGCTGATTGCTTTCAAACAGTATTACTTAATCATGTACCGCAGTTTGAAGGTGAAAGAATAATTTCTGTGACCTCTGGCGTAGAAGATGACTACCAACGTAATGGGAGTCTGTTGAGCCAACTCCGTCATTTAGATGATGAAGCTCGAAGATTCATTGCGTTAGTTGATGAGTTTTATGATAGAAAAATACGTCTTATTATTAACGCTGAAGTTGATATTATTCAGCTTTATCAAGGGCAACAATTAAGTTTTGAATTTGCTCGTTGTCAATCGAGACTGATTGAAATGCAATATTTATCATATTAGCTAAAATTTCGTTTTTTTAACCAAATAGTAGTAACTCCCTGTCTTTGTAATCCTTCCTGTTTTACTTACGCCATTGAATTTTATAGTTTTTATTTTATGGCATTAGTCTTGTAATAACTCAGTTAAGTTACTAACTATTTTGTTGATAACAAAATTTAATAAGATAAAGGAATAATATGAAAACACTAATCGCTACTGCACTTATATTGGCTAGTTCTAGTTCTTTTGCTTCGAATGTATCATTTACAAATGATTCATGTGATGTTGATATTTCAGGTGGAATAAAAGTTACTTCTACGGCAATTGAGTTCTCAAAAAATAAAAAGCCACTCTATAAAATTGTTGATAATGAAATGTTATATGTTGATGGTGAGCAAATTCACTTATCTCATAGCCAACAATCTTTAGTGACAGATTATTCTAATAGCATTCGAGCGACTCTTCCAGAAATAAAGAACATTGCACTCGATGCTATCGATCTTGCCAGTGACGGGGTTAATTTAGCGTTTAATGAGTTGTTGGGAGAAGGTAACGATATTAGCGCTGAAATTACCGCACAACTTTCTGAGATACGTAATGAAGTTGACGAAGGTTTTACCAACGATAAAGAAATTTCTTTTGATGAAGATGGTTTTTCAGGAGATGAATTTTTCAGTGAAGGATTCGAAAAACGTATCGAGACTGCGGTAGAATCAACGGTGCAAAACTCTATTGGTAGTTTGTTGATTGCAGTAGGGCAACAAATGCTATTTTCTGGCGGTGATATGGATACTTTTGAAACACGCATGGAAGATTTCGGGGAAAGGATAGAGCAAGAAATGGAATCTCGTGGTGAAGAAATTGAAAAACGTGGCGAAGCACTTTGTCAGTCTGTTGTTGCAATTGATGTACTTGAAGATCAACTAACTCATGATATAGCTGAATTAGAAGACTTTAATTTATTATCTACCCATATATCGTCTAAAAACAGTAAAGACCTTATGTAATCGTTTCAAATTTAGCCAGAACTTCTCTAGAGTTCTTTATAATTTATTTCGATGTATCCAACCAAATGCAACGAATTAAAAAGCGAGCTAGGACTATAAATCCTAGCTCGCTTTTATGTTCAGGAAGAACGGTATGTCACGGTCACATGGATGTGAAAGAGTGATTGTTTAGTTTGTGAAACCTGGTTTAATTATTTGTCATTTGCGATTGCTCATCAGCCCAAGCGAGGGCTTCATTGTAATCTTTGATCACTTTTTCTTTCTCGATACCTAATTTTTTCATCAAAATAGTGGTTTTATCCCACTGTGCATGCTCAATAAATTCTAATAATTGAATCAACTCAGCTAACGCACCTTTTTTGGTAAGTAGTGGCTCTTTTATATCTTTAGAAAGAGGGAGTTTTTCTAAAACTGTTTCGAGCTTTTCATCTAAAATAGCATCAATTAATGATAGTAGCCCGGTTAAAAAAGCAATTGAGGTGTCTACTGGAGCACTAATATCATTAGAGGCAAGTTCACAAAACTTTGCTCTAGCCATTGCTGAATTAATTAACTCGGAAGGTTTATCAGGGTTTACATTAACGGCAAACATTAAACCTAGAAAGCGTTTTAATTCTTGAGATCCAAGAATGACGAGTGCTTGCTTAATAGATGAAACTTCATTTCTTCTGCGGAAAATCGGTGAGTTCGCATATCTTAATAATTTATATGAAAGCGTTACATCTCTTTCAAAGACTGACGTGATACTCATTAAGTCTAATTCAGGTTTTGACGTTTCATAAAGTAATTCAGCCATCGCCATTTGAGACGGAGAGAGGCTTTTAGTTTTTACCATTTCAGGCTTAGCAAAGAAAAAACCTTGGAACAATTCAAAGCCTAATTCTACAGCTTGATTATATTCTTCATACGTTTCAACTTTTTCAGCAAGTAATTTAATATCAGGGAATTGAGTAATTGCTTGTTTAACTTCTTTTATTTCTTCAATAGTAGAAATTTTCCAATCAATTTTAATAATTTTGATATAAGGGAAGAAATGAGTCCATACCTTTTTATGCTCATAATCATCAAGCGCTAATGTGTAACCTTGGTCATAAAGTTCTTTACAGATAGCTAAAAGTTTTTTACCGGGTTTAACTGTTTCTAAAATCTCCACAACTACCTCATCGGTAGATAACATATTAGCGTATCCAAGGCTAAGTGTTTCAAGAGTGAAGTTAATAAATGCAGGCTTATTGGCCGTAAACTCACCTATACCTAGATTAAATTTACTTGCTTCAATCATTTTTGTGGTGGCTACATCACCATCAATATCAGGAAAAACATTGTCGATACTGTCTCTAAATAACAATTCATAGGCAAAGAGATTTTTGTCTTTATCTAGAATGGGTTGCCTAGCGGCATAAAAATACATAAAAATTCCTGATCACATCGTTATTACATTGAATATATTGGAAAAAGGATCAATTAGCATCAACTATTTTTATATATACACAACAGGGATAAAACATTACGATTAATAATTGATTTATTATAGTTGAAATCAATAAAAGTATAGTATTAGGAAAATATCTCGTCATACTATCTTCATAAAATTATTATATTAATTTATTTAATTAATTAGAACAAAATTATTAGGAGTCAAATTTGGCATTTGGAACATTATTTTCGTTAGCTTTATATTTTATTGTAATGATTGGTATCGGCTTATATGCCTATAAAAAATCCACCAGTGATGCTGCAGGTTATATGTTAGGCGGGCGTAGTTTAAGCCCTTCAGTTACCGCGCTTTCTGCCGGTGCTTCTGATATGAGTGGTTGGATGTTGATGGGATTACCCGGGGCCATGTATGTTACTGGCTTAAGCAGTATTTGGATTGCAATAGGTTTAGTGATTGGTGCTTACTTTAACTATTTAATTGTAGCCCCTCGGCTTCGAACATATACAGAAGTAGCTAATGATTCAATAACATTGCCTGACTTTTTTGAAAATCGCTTTAACGATAAACGTCATTTACTCCGAGTCGTGTCATCTATTGTTATTATTCTATTTTTTACGCTTTATACATCGTCTGGTATTGTTGCTGGTGGGAAATTATTTGAAAGTTCTTTTGGTTTGAATTACGAAGCAGGGCTTTATGTTACCGCTGGTGTTGTCGTTCTTTATACCATGTTTGGTGGTTTTTTAGCGGTAAGTTTAACTGATTTTGTTCAAGGTTGTATTATGTTCATCGCGCTTGTTCTGGTGCCTTTTGTTGTGATCAGCGATATTGGTGGTTTACAAGTAATGAATGAAACCGTTAACTCACTCAATGCTGAAAAATTTAATATGTTTAGTGGTGTGAGTGCGTTGGCTATTGTATCAGCGATGGCATGGGGATTAGGCTATTTTGGACAACCTCATATCATAGTTCGTTTTATGGCAATTCGCTCAGTTAAAGATTTACCCGTTGCTCGTCGTATTGGCATGACTTGGATGATTGTCTCTATCTGTGGGGCAATGGCGACAGGTTTTGCTGGTATTGCTTATGTGGCTAAAACAGGCACTGTATTAACGGATCCGGAAACTATTTTCATCTTATTTTCTCAAGTCTTATTTCATCCTCTCATTGCCGGCTTTTTACTCGCCGCAATTTTAGCCGCAATAATGAGTACTATTTCGTCTCAATTGTTAGTGACGTCAAGCTCTTTAACAGGAGACTTTTATCAAGCTTTCCTTAATAAAAATGCTACGGATAAACAACTCGTTTTAGTTGGACGTTTATCCGTATTGCTTGTCGCTATTGTTGCGATACTTTTAGCTTATGACCGTAATAGTTCTATTTTGAGCTTAGTGAGTAATGCCTGGGCAGGTTTCGGTGCTGCATTTGGACCGTTAGTTATTTTAAGTCTTTATTGGAAGAAAATGAATAAACAAGGTGCGTTAGCTGGAATGCTAACCGGCGCATTTACTGTTTTATTCTGGATTTATGCACCAATAACTATTGGCGGCGAATCATTAAGTTCAACGATGTACGAAATAGTACCGGGCTTTATTTTAGCAACGATTGCTATCGTTTTAGTGAGTAAGTTTACTGCTGAACCTGATGAGTCTGTAGAAAAGATGTTTGATGATATGCTGGAACAGCACAATATTGATTAAAATGAAAAAGCCCGCTATTGAAAATCAATCACGGGCTTTAATTTTAATCGTTGTTCGTTAAACGTTAAATCGACCAGTTAACACTTTTATCAATAGCGTTTTGCCATTTCTGAAGGGGCTCATTTTTATCACCCACGACGATAATATTACTGTGTGTAAAGTGTTGCGATTTACCAATCAATTTATTACCTGTAAAATTAGCGCTGAACTCAAGATCCTCATTATTTGGCACAACAAAAACAGTTACTGTACTTGTTTCCCCTTGATACACTAAATGTAGGCTTTTCATGCCATCAAACCGGCAAAAATTTGCAAACAATAATTTACCTACACGGGAAGTGAAACTGCCGTTAAACGTCGCCATCTTATCGTTTAGAGACGCTAAACTAACATTTTCTGTTGAAGTGTTAGAAAAGTAATCTTCTTCGTGTGCAACATGTGCAATTGCATAGTCACCTAATGTACTGTATGTGCTAGAAAACTGCATAAAGTTAAAGGTTAAACCCATGGCAAACGCGACAGATGCCGCTATAGACAAATGAACGCGACTCTTACGTTTTTGTTGCTGATGGCTAGCGAGTGTTTGACGTAAAATGAGTTTATCGCTTAAGTCGCTCGGCACTTCCACATTTAGGGCTCTAAAAAGCTTGCTGTCTAAATCTTCAAGTTCCTGTGCAAAACTTTGTTTAGAAGGATCACTCTTAATTGCATCCAGCATATCTTCATCACGAGTATTCGGATCTGCATAAATACGTCGTCTAAATTGCAAATCATCCATTGTACTGACCTCTAACTTTTGTTGTGTTTTCTAAAGCTTCTTTTAATTGATTGCGAGCTCTGAACAGCCTTGTCATTACGGTGTTTTTATTCAAATCGAGTTGTTTAGCTATTTCTTCTCCAGAAAATCCACCAATAATCTGTAACACTAGTGGCTCTCGATATTCTTCTGGCATCTGTGCTATTTTCTCTCGAAGCCAATAATTTTCAATCTCTTGTTCGTTACTGGTTGATTGAGTATCAGTAATTGCGGCTTCTTCATATTCACTCATTTCAAAGCGTTTTCGCTCGAAACGACGAGCATTTTCTCGCCGAAGAATTGTGATCAACCATGACTTAGCTGCTTTCTCATCTTTTAATGAATCTAAAGCACGCCATGCCCGTAAAAATGTTTCTTGCACCAGATCTTCTGCGACATGTTTGTCGTGGCAAAGCCAATACGCGTAGCGAAATAAATCGCTATGCAATGCTTTAACCAGTGCTTCATATCTAACTTGTTTTGTAGCCATGTTGTAAGAGACCTGAGCTGACATTATTTTATTTCGCTTTTAAAAAATTATTTTATTTTTCATGTAGGATTCATAGATAATAATGTTTCTTTCTTTACTTTTAAGCCATGTTTATTAATGTCTTGGATCAAGGTTAACAAGTTTTTACCTTGCCAATCTTTTTGTTCTTTTCCATAATAACATTGCTGTAATGACTGAATTTCTTGTTGAAAGGCACTGTTTTCAATTTCGAGTAACCCATCATCAAGTGTAGCTGTTATTGTTCTACCTGCTTGAGATTGTAACGTATTTATCCAAGGTGAAATTAAGGCCAGTACTTCTAATCCTTGATTTTTTTTACATGCAGCTAATAAAGACACATACACATTACTATTTCTTGTCTCTTTTTTAGGTGCATTAACTAAGGAAGGTTTAGCGAGTCTTGCACTAATAATCCATGCAAAAGCTGTGATTAACCATAATGCTAAAAATAGCCATTGCAACCATGAAGCTTGAGTAATAATGAGAGGTTGAGCAGGTACTACCTCTTTATTTTGAGGGGTATTAGTAACTTCTGGCTCTTCTTCAATTTCATTATTAGGCAATACCGTAATCGTCTGTGCTGCAATAGTGGCAACTTGATAGCGGTTAGTAACGGTATTCCACCATGGTATGTTTATTTCTGGCAACTGATATTCACCAGGCTTACTCGCAACAATGGCAAAATTTCGTACTTTTTGACTGACTAGATGACCGCTACTCATGCCTGTATGTAACTGAGCTTGGTCTGGATAAACCTTTAAACCATTTGGTACCGTCATTTCGAGCACAGGTAATTGCTCTTCAGACAATCCTGCTGCAGTTAATGTGATGCTTCGCGTAATGGGTTCTCCAACTTTAAACGTTGTAACGTCTGGCTGCCAGTTTTGGTGGATAGCCAGTAAGTCACTCGGTAACCAAGTGCCCTGAAACGAATCAGGAATAGGACGCACAACTAATGAAATTTCATCGCCAATAACACTAACAGGTTTCGTTTCTGAAAAGCTAAACATGTTATTTCTTCTGGTAGATGGCAGTAAAATTTCTCCTGAAAATACCGGTGATTTCAAGATAAATTCACCACTATTTTTTGGGCTTATTGCATAAGTTCTTTCAATAACACGATAACGACGGCCGTTAATTATCGTGTCTTCTTCTTTGTCTTTACCAATTTGGGTAATGCTAGCGCCTTCTAAAGTCGGTTCAGTTAAACTGCCACGCTTTAATTCTGCAGAAAAGTGAAGCTTTACCGTTAATGTTAATTGTTGTTGTACATAAACTTCTTTAGTGGACACTTCAGAGGTAATAAATAAGTCTTTTTGTTGATCAGCACGAGGATCTTGTTCAGCTAATACTTTAACTTGGATAGCTTGAGATTGAATTCCTTCTATCGACAATGGTGGTATGATGAAATCACCTGCCTTTTTACTTATCAGTAAAGTACTCCAAGTTGTAGTACGTGTTGTTTTAAAGTTCACCATACTCGTTTGTGAGCTAACAGAAGTTCTGCCAACGACAAAGTCTTTTAACAAGGCCGAAGTATTTAAGGCATTAGTGTCAACATCATCATCAACGGTGATTTTTAAAATAAAAGATTCATTAACCACAACGGGGTTTTTATCGATAGTTGCACTAATTTGATTAGCCGCTAGAGCGTTGTTTACGAAAAGCGCGTTGCTAAGAAAAATAGCTATTACGGTTATTATTATTTTCATCACTATTTTTACCACTGTTTTGTTCCTTTTGCGCTACTACGGTTATTGCGACGCTTTTGGTATTCGAGCTGCATTTTATTTCTAAGTAACATATATGGGTCATCAGTTACTTTATTGAGTAACTGTTGATGTTTTTGTTCTGTTTCTTCTGCTAATTTTTCTGCTGCGCGAAGCTGAGCAGGTGTTTGCTCTGGTTTTTCATCACTTTGCTCTTTCGCTTCATTTTCCTTGGACTGTTTTTCTTGTTCTGCTTTTTTTTGTTCTTCTTCCTGAGCCTTTTCGGCTTCAGATTGTTCTTTATCGGAACCTTCTTCTTTCTCGCCTTTTTGCTCCGAATCGCTTTTTTGTGAAGGGTCGTCACTTTCTTTTTGTTCTTGGTCTGGATTTTGACTATCTTGATCTTGTTGCTCTTGGTTTTCCTCGTTGTTTTTGTCTTTATTCTGATCTTGTTGTTGATCTTTTTGCTGCTCTTGCTGTTTCTTTAATTCTTCAAGGTAGGCTTTATTGGCTATTGCATCTTCATGTTTCGGGTCTTTTTTTAATGCTTGGTCATAAGCTTCTATTGCTTCATCAATACGCTTCAATTGAGCTAAAGCATTCCCTTGGTTATAGAGTGCTTCAGCAGTATCTTTTTGTTGAAATGCTTTTAATGCTTGCTCGTAATTACCTGAACGATAATAAGAACTTCCTTGCCATGACGAATTTTCAAAACTATTTGCCGCCTGTTGAAAAGCTTCTGTGTTGAATTGTTTTTGTCCTTGTTGGTCTTTGGTTTGCCATAAATCATTCCAAAAACTCGTTGTTGCGTTTGTGATTGGAATTTGCTCGCCCGTTTCACCACTGCTTAAATTTCTTGATGCAGTTGTTGCTTCTGGCAATGTTGAACTTTGTGCATAACTTTTATCAATAGGTGTAATTAATAAGAACACTGGCAATACGGCGAGTAAACGTCCGCGGCGAAAGTAGGGCAGTAATAACGGCAAAACGAGCAATAATAAATAGGGACCAACTTCTTGCCATTGATCACCTGTATTAGAAGACTCTTTCTGCTCTTGTTCTTCAATGTCAAAAGGCTGACGAAGTAACTTCTCAATATCATTATTGTTATTAGAAAGCGTTGCGTAATTACCCTGTCCTCTTTTTGCTGAACCTTTTAATGCAGATATTGATAACTTAGGGACAATAATTGAGCCGCCAGAATCTTTCATCAATTCACCGTTATTGAGCTTTATCGGTGCTCCTGATTTTGTACCTATGCCTAAAATATTCAATCGGTGGTTATTGCTTCGACTCCAATCTGTGATGTCTTGAATATCATAACTGTCTATACCATCGGTAAACCAATATATATCACCTTTGTTATGGCCCGCATTTTTTAACATATCATGCGCGAGAGTTAGTGCGGCTAAAGGGTTACTGCCGAGTTCTGGCATCAGTTCAGGAGACAATGAAGGCAATAATAATTTAATGTTATTGATATCGTCTGTAAGTGGACTAATAGTGAATGCGTCTCCAGCATAGGCAATAAGCCCTGTTTCACCTTCTTTCAATCGTTCAAGTAAATCGATGGCTTTATAGCGCGATCGTGTTAATCGATTAGGTGATATATCAGTAGCGTACATAGAGTACGACATATCCATGATTAATACTGATCCCCGCGCTGTTTGATAAACCGGTTGTGGAAGTTTTTTCCACGTCGGTCCAGCTAACGCTACAATCGTTAACACCCCAATAATAAAGGGTAAAATAAGAGAAAGTTGTTTCTGGTTTTGTTGCTTATCAACCAAAACATTTGCTAAATGTTTCGGTAATAATTGTTGCCAGCCTGATTGACTTAAACGATATTTTTTAAGCAAGTTTAAAGCAAATACCAAGGCTATGATGGCTAATAACCACCAAGGACGAATAAAGTGAAAATCAGCCATGTTAAATACTCGCTCCTTTTAATTTAAATGGGGGAATATTCACCCAGATTAAATAGAAAAATGATAATAGTAATGCTATGGCTAAAGGCCAATAGAAGAGTGCGGTTAGTGGACGCATTTGTTGTTGGTCTTGTTCTATGGGTTCTAATTCATCGAGTAATTGGTATATTTCACTCATGTCTTTACTGTCACGCGCTCTAAAATAGTGGCCACCAGTTTCTGTCGCTAATTGTTGTAACGACTCTTCGTCTAACTCACTTGAAGGATTAATACGGCGCTTACCAAAAATTGAATTTTGGATCATGACATCGGCACCAATACCTACTGAGTAAATGGTGATATCTTTTGCTACAGCAAGCTCTAAAGCTTGTTCTGGAGTTATTTTGCCCGCCGTATTTTGACCATCAGTTAACAGTAACAATACTCTGTTTGACTTTTTCTTTGCGTCAAAACGTTTTACCGCTAAGGCAATAGCGTCACCAATTGCCGTTTGTTTACCAACTAAACCTAGTACTGCTTCATCCAGCATTTGCTGCACCGTCTTTCTATCGAATGTCATCGGGGTTTGCATGTAAGCGTCATCACCGAAGAGGATCAGACCTAAACGGTCACCTGTTCTACGCTCTATGAAGTCTCCTAATAATACTTTTAACATATCTAAACGATTAACTGTGCTGCCGTTCAGTTGCATGTCTTCTACTTGCATACTGCCAGATAGATCAACAGCGATCATCATTTCTCGCCCTTCAGTAGGTACATTAACGGCCTCACCTAACCACTGTGGTTGGCTTGCAGCAATAACGACTAAAGCCCAAATCAGTAAAAATAAAAATCTAGGCGATTTTTTAGTTTTAGCTGAAAAAGTTTGGCTTGAAGATTCTTGAATTAAAATGGGCATTTTTAATGCCGCGGCTTGATTGTGATTTTTTGCCGGTAATAAATACATAATTAAAGGTATTGGAAGAGCCCAAAGTACCCATGGTAGTAGAATTTCTATCATGAGATCACCTCAGATCCAGTTACTGATTTTTGCTTTAACAACTTTGGCGGAAGAGCTTGACTAAGCCAAAGGTGAGCGGCTTCTTGCAACGTTTGATTTACTGCTTCACTGGTTGAACTGTCAATGGGGTGATATTTATTGTTGAGCTGTTGACCACATAACGATTGAAATTTTTCTTGATGTTTAGTCGGTAATTTACTGATGAAGAAATTCTCTAGTTGCTCGCCATGTAAAGAGGCAATTTCACTGCGTTGGAAGTATTGAAAAGCAGCCCATTTCAATAATGTGACTATTTCGTCATTATTCTTCGTATGTTGAAGGTTTGCTTGTGCAAGCTTTTTAGCATGAGAACGTTTTCTATTTTTCTGCCATTTCATGATACCGAAAATCAGACATATCAATAAACACGTCAGTAATATCCACCAGCCATACGCTACTGGGTAATTATGAACTTGCTCTGGTAAATGTATATCTTTTAATTGAGCTAACTGCTCTGACGGTTGCTTTAACGCTTCCATGATTCGACTCCGTCAGTTAATTGTTGCTCTAAAGTTTGACCGGATGAAAAATGTAAAATTCTGCCACCTGCTTTAAGTAATAAATCTTGTTTTTGTTGAACAAGAATATGTGCTTGTTGATGATATTTTTCAGCGGATGCTGGATCGCCAATTAATAATTGTTGTCTTGATTGCCCGTCTGTAACGGCAACGTTCATTTTATATTTACTACTGGGTAAATCGTGTTCTAGTGGATCACTGACCAAACAAACAACCAGCTCACAATGTCGATTGATATGAGATAAATGGCGAATGCTTTCTTGGTTAATATGATTCCCATCGGTAATTAAATAAACTAAACTCCCTGGCCGAGTAAGTTGTCTTAATCGTGCACAATTTTCTTCGAATGCTTTGTTAGCCGATTCATCTAATTGTTCCCTTGATAGTATTTCCGTTTGATTCTTATTTTCAAGTGACAAGGTATGTTTATGCGTTTCAACTAGACTATGCAAATAATGAAGTACACCTTCTTTGCGGCTGCGTGGTTTTAATTCGCTATGTTTATGCTCATTAAAAACAATACCACCGATTCTATCTCCTCGTCCTTTGGCGTGCCAAGTAACTAATGCGGCTAAATGTGCTGCTTGTACTGACTTGAATAAAAGTTGGCTACCAAACAGCATTGAACTGCTGAGGTCAGTTGCCACAAGCACCGGCCGTTCAACTTCTTCACGAAAAATTTTAGTATGGGTTTTACCTGTTCGTGCAGTAACTCGCCAGTCGATAGCACGAATATCGTCGCCATTTTGATAATGACGTACTTCATCAAACTCCATACCTCGTCCTTTACTTCGAGATAAATAGTTTCCTGACATTTGTCCATGCAAGCTTTTGCGTGCAGCAAGATCAATTAGGCTTGCTTTATTTTGGTATTGAACTAATTCATTAATCGATAATTCAACACCATTACTGGCAAGACTGCTGAGCACAATGGAGATGTCTTGCTGTTTTTGTTCTTTATTTTGATTAAACCACATAAATTTACTTACAATATTGATCGTTCATTTTTGATGTTGTTAAAGTCGCTTAAGCAACAGCGACTAAACTTAATAAGTGATCAAGTAATTGATTACTATTAATACCTTCAGCTTCGGCTTGGTAAGTCAGTAAAATACGGTGACGTAAAACGTTATGAAATACGGCTTGTACATCTTCAGGGCTAACAAAATCACGATTGTGCAACCAAGCACGGGCACGTGAACATCTATCAAGTGCTATAGTTGCTCGCGGGCTAGCACCATACGCAAGCCATTTTTTTAGTTGATCATCATATTTCTCAGGCGTACGCGTTGCCATGATCAAATCAACAATATAATTTTCTATTGCGGGTGCCATATGAATTTCCATCACTTCGTCACGAGCGGCAAAAATATCACTTTGCGAAATTGCTTTTACGGGCTTTTGACTTTCTTTTTTATGTTGAAGTGCTTCACCGCGATTGAGTTTTAAAATAGCTAATTCGCTGGCAGCATCAGGGTAATCAATTTCTAAGTGCATTAAGAAACGGTCTAACTGAGCTTCAGGTAAAGGATATGTTCCTTCTTGCTCAATGGGATTTTGAGTTGCCATTACTAAAAATAAATCAGGCAGAGGGTAGGTATTACGTCCGACAGTAATTTGTCCTTCTCCCATTGCTTCTAATAAAGCGGATTGTACTTTTGCTGGTGCTCTGTTTATTTCATCAGCTAATACTAGATTTCTAAAAAGAGGACCCGGCTGGAATACAAATGTGCCATCTTCCGGACGGTAAATATCGGTACCTGTTAAATCAGCAGGTAGAAGATCAGGTGTGAATTGAACACGATGAAAATCAGCCTCAAGCCCGTCGGCTAATGCATTTACAGCACGCGTCTTTGCTAAGCCGGGAGGACCTTCTACAATTAAGTGACCATTAGCAAGAAGTGCGATAAGTAAGTTTTCAACAAGGGCGTGTTGACCGATAATTTGTTGAGATAAGTATTCTTTTAGAGATGAAAAATGTTCAATTGCCATGCTGACTACCACTTGCCTATTTATATTGTTAAACCTGTGGGTATATATATAAGGTTCAACTAGTATAAAACAAGCAATTTTTGCACTTTGACATGATTTTTAACAATTTATTCTGGAATGAATTGTTCACGTTTTAGTTGGGAGTTGTATTTTTTTCATTTAGCGTTAGAATAAAGCAATCAATGAGTGGTCAGACCTCTTGGTTTGAAGACAATATAATTAGATATTACGATAGAAGGTAAAGACATGACAAAAATGAATTTAACGACTCGAAATGGAGAGCGTATTGCTGTAGTAGCAGGTTTGCGTACGCCATTTGCTAAACAAGCGACTGCTTTTCATGGCGTTCCAGCAGTAGATTTAGGAAAAATTGTCGTCAATGAATTACTGCAAAAACATGATATTGATCCTTCTATTATTGATCAGCTGGTTTTTGGTCAAGTTGTACAAATGCCAGAAGCGCCAAACATTGCTCGTGAAATTGTTTTAGGAACCGGGATGAATGTACATACCGATGCTTATAGTGTTTCAAGAGCCTGTGCAACGAGCTTCCAATCCACCGTGAATGTAACCGAAGCTATAATGGCTGGTTATGTTGATGTTGGTATTGCTGGTGGTGCTGATTCTTCTTCAGTTGCACCTATTGGTGTTTCTAAAAAGTTTGCCCGAGTTTTACTTGATTTAAGTAAGGCACGAAGTTTAGGTCAGAAGATCGCTTTGATCCGTCAGTTAGGCTTAAAAGATATTATGCCTGTTCCTCCTGCGGTTGCAGAGTATTCAACAGGAATATCAATGGGACACACCGCTGAACAAATGGCGAAAACTCATAACATCTCTCGTGAAGCACAAGATGAATTAGCGCATCGTTCGCATACCCTAGCGACAAAAAGCTGGCAAGACGGAAAATTGGCCGGTGAAGTGATGACGGCGCATAGTGAACCTTATAAAGGCTTCATTGAAAAAGATAACTGTATTCGTGAAAATTCAGAACTGGCAAGTTATAAAAAACTACGCCCTTGTTTCGATAGAAAACACGGTACAGTAACTGCGGCAACCAGTACTCCATTAACCGATGGCGCATCTGCTATTGTGTTAATGCGTGAAGGTCGAGCGAAAGAATTAGGTTATAAACCTCTTGGTTATATCAAAAGTTATGCTTTTGCTGCCATTGATGTTTGGGAAGATATGTTAATGGGTCCAAGTTATGCGACGCCATTAGCGCTTAAACGTGCTGGTATGGAATTAAAAGATTTAGACTTAATTGAAATGCATGAAGCTTTTGCTGCACAAGCACTTGCCAATATGAAAATGTTTGCTAGCACTAAGTTTGCTCGTGAGCAATTAGGACAAGATAAAGCGATTGGTGAAATTGACATGACTAAATTCAACGTTATGGGTGGTTCTTTAGCTTATGGTCATCCGTTTGCTGCAACAGGAACGCGTTTAATCGTACAAACTCTAAATGAATTGAATCGTCGTGGCGGTGGAACAGGTTTAACAACGGCATGTGCTGCTGGTGGCCTAGGCGCGGCCATGATTGTGGAGACAGATTAATGACTTCACTTAACGAGAACAATCAAGAAAATGAACATGAGATTAACCAAGAGACCAATAATATGAGTACCTTTACTTTAATTCGCCAAGACAACGGAATTGCTCACTTAGTAATGGACGTGATTGGCGAAACCATGAACACCTTGAAAGCTGAATTTTCTGAAGAAATTGATGAAGTATTAAAAGAAATACGTAACGACAATACAATTAAAGGCATTGTGTTACTCAGTGGCAAAAAAGACTCTTTCGTTGCAGGTGCTGATATTAACATGTTGGCGAGTTGTCAAAGCGCGAGCGAAGCAACGGCACTTTCTCGACAGGGGCAAATGATTTTTGATCAAATTGAAAGTCTTTCAATCCCTGTAGTTGCTGCGATTAATGGTGCTTGTCTCGGTGGAGGACTTGAACTCGCTATGGCGTGTCATGCTCGTATTTGTAGTGATAGTGGTAAAACAGCACTAGGTTTACCAGAAGTTCAATTAGGTTTATTGCCTGGTAGTGGTGGTACGCAACGTCTACCAAAATTGGTTGGTATTCAAAAAGCATTAGATATGATGTTAACGGGCAAGCAACTTCGTGCTAAACAAGCGTTAAAAGCAGGTTTAGTTGTTGATGTTGTACCGAGTAGCATCTTAGTTTCTGCTGCAGAAAACTTAGTACTTGAGGCGGAAGGTAAAGCGAGCAAAATCAAAAAAAATCACAGAAAAATGGGTGTTTTAGATAAAGCTCTTGAAGGCAATGCTGTTGGCCGAAGAGTAATATTCAACCAAGCAACTAAATCGGTATTAGCAAAAACGAAAGGAAATTATCCTTCTCCACTTAAAATTATTGATTGTGTACGAATGGGCATTGAAAAATCATCAGAACGTGGTTTTCAAACTGAAGCCGATCATTTTGGTGAACTTGTTGTGTCGCCAGAGTCAGCACAATTAAGACAGATATTTTTCGCAACCACTGATATGAAGAAAGAGGAGGGCATCGAAGGCGTAAACGCTGCTCCTATTAAACATGTTGGCGTTTTAGGTGGAGGCTTAATGGGAGGCGGAATTGCTTTTGTTACCGCGACCAAAGCCAATATTGATGTGCGGATAAAAGATATATCACAGCAAGGTATCAGTCATGCATTGAAATATGGCTTCGACATACTCAATAAAAAAGTTAAACGTCGCTTTATGCTTAAAAGTGAAATGCAAAAGCAATTAGCGATGATCACAGGTTGTACGGATTATAGTGGTTTCAAAAAAGTCGATATGGTAATAGAAGCCGTTTTTGAAGATTTATCATTAAAACAAAAGATGGTTGAGGACATGGAGAGTATTTGCTCTGAGCAAACTATTTTTGCCAGTAATACTTCAAGTTTACCCATTGGTAAAATTGCAGAAAAAGCGCTACGACCTGAAAATGTGATTGGCCTTCATTACTTTTCTCCGGTAGATAAAATGCCATTAGCAGAAATAATTGCGCATTCGAAAACATCTGATCAAACTATTTCAACAACGGTGGCTTTTGCTAAGAAGCAAGGAAAAACACCTATTGTTGTACAAGACAAAGCGGGTTTTTATGTTAACCGTATTCTAGCACCTTATATGAATGAAGCTGCCTTGATATTACTAGAAGGAGAATCAATAGGTAAACTAGATAAAGCATTAGTTAACTTTGGTTTCCCTGTTGGTCCAATGCAGCTACTTGATGAAGTAGGTATTGATATAGGTTCTAAAATTGGACCTATCTTACAGGCTGAGTTAGGTGAAAGATTTGCACCACCTGCAGCATTTAATAAATTAATTGCTGATAAACGTTTAGGTAAAAAAGTACAAAAGGGCTTTTATCTTTATAAAGACAAGAATGGTAAAAAAGTTACGAAGAAACTTGTTGATGAATCAGTCTATTCATTATTAAACATTACGATTAAAGATCAAAAGACGAATTATGAACTCGTACAACGTTGTGTATTTATGATGTTAAATGAGGCTGCAAGGTGTTTAGACGAAGGTATTATTCGTAATGCTAGAGATGGTGATATTGGTGCTATTTTTGGTATCGGATTCCCACCATTTTTAGGAGGTCCATTTCAATACATGGATACATTAGGCGCAGAAACACTTGTGAGTAAATTAAACCTGTGGAGTAAGGAACACGGCGAACGTTTCAAACCATGCCAAGCTTTAGTGACGATGGCTGAAACAGGTAAGAAATTTTATTCTTAACTGGCAATTAAACGCCATATTGGTGGCAATTTAATGACTTAAGAGGCAATTTATCGCCTCTTTTTTTATGTTCATAATATACGATTTGTCGTGGTGACAAGCCTGGCAACGAAGGACTCGTTTTACATTATAAGTAAGTTGAATAAACACTCTAAATAAGTTGAATAAATACTCTAAATTATGTATATTGCGCCTGTAAATTTTTAGCCCATCTTTTTGTTGTTATAGCGGTAAGTATTATGTTGTTACTTTTAGGTTTTATCAGTGTTATTTGTTCTATGTTTTTTTATTGTCAGGCGTTACGAAGTGGCTTAGGTTTAAAGCGTTGGGCTTGTGCAGGATTGGTTTTTGGACCGTTTATTTGGCCAATGTTTTGTATGAAAAAACGTATGAAGGTAAATAAATTATTTGGGTTTAATGCGCTTATTTTAAGAGCTTAAGTTACTGATTTTCTAGTTAATCCAAT
>Ga0209396_1000957_pt1 | contig 33085 bp, 21 predicted proteins | sample GOMGulsemesocosm_6_FD_184638 | JGI IMG/M metagenome (GOLD analysis project Ga0209396, IMG submission 184638) | Methane-oxidizing microbial communities from mesocosms in the Gulf of Mexico - GOM8C Gulf of Mexico (SPAdes) (version 2) | ecosystem: Environmental > Aquatic > Marine > Cold seeps...
CATTACCTATTATCGGTTCTATTGATGCGCCGCCACATGAATTTGAATCGTTAGGTCAGTTATTTCAAATGACTTATGATCATGAGTGTTTAATCACTGAGCGCATTAACTCACTTGCTCATGAAGCCTTTACTAATCAAGACTATTCAACGTTTAACTTCTTGCAATGGTATGTTTCTGAGCAACACGAAGAAGAGACTTTATTCAAAGGCATTGTAGATAAAATCAACCTAGTAGGTAATGATGGTCATGCATTGTTCTTCGTAGATAAAGATTTAGCTGAACTAGCCAAAACTGGCAGCACTAGCATAATGACTGAAGCGAGCGCATAAGCTTCTGATTAAATATTCCCTTCAGAAATGTGTAACACCTTTGAAGGGAAATATTTAACGCATATTTTTAGACATTAAACATTCTGAATAAACACCTCTGTTTACTAATCGTTTAATACCTCGTTATTAATAACTAACAGCCCCCTTACTTCTTAAAATAATCTTTGATTATTACTGCCAGCCAACTACGCTTAACAATACATAAAGTCTTGATGCAATGAATAGATTTCCGTTTCTGAGATACTATTCTATCCTCTTGAGTTTTTACAGTAAAACAATAGTAAATCAGTGTGTTATGGTGTTTTGTAATTGTTCTTTAGGTATGAGAATATCTTTATACAACTCTTTTTATGGTGTCGTCATGTATGCATATCGTTATTAAGTCTATTGTTGTAGCTGTTTTTTTACTTTTTTCATTTTTGTCTACGCTAAGTTATGGGCAGGGTGATAAAAACCAGCACATACTTAATGACATAACAAAAATGTATATGGCATCGATGACTTTAATTTTTAAAAGCCAGCCATTAATTAATCAGCGAGGAGGGGATAAGACAGTTCTTTTTGGCGAGGATTTTATTGATAATATTAAAATGACCTATCGTTCAAAGTACGGTGATGAATTCCCAGAACTAAGTCACTTTCTTAAAAAAATGTTGCTTCAAGCGATGGTGGAGGTGATGGAAGATAACCGTGTTTTATTTAATGATGACGAAATAGGCTTTAAGGGAATTATCCCTGCCATTTTTGCCGCTCAACTTTCAGCCAAATTATCGACCAAAGGTGTTGGTTTAAAAATTAAGTTTACCCGTACAAAAGATGATATAAGAAATGTTCTAAACCTTCCCGATGAATGGGAAGAAATGGTTATGAAAAAAGTAATTAATAAGCCAGCAGTGTATTTTGATAACAATGGTATGTTAGATGGTAACCCTGCTTATCGTCAATTTACTCCGTTACCTATGGTAGCAAATTGTTTGAAGTGCCACGGCTCAATGGAGGACAACCCTTTGAATTTTGGTAAGGATAAATCACAATGGACCAATATTGATATGACAGGGTTTGAAATGGAGAACTGGACTATCAATGATTTTGGCGGTGGGGTTAGTTTATCCATCGAAAAGTCAGTATTAGAATAATACTTTAACCCATAGAGATACCGAGAATCATTTGAAAAGTAGCCTTAATTTTCTCTTATTTTGCATCATCTTTTTATTTGCAGGCATTAGCAATTCTAAAAGCCTGAAAATAGGTATTGTAGAATATCCCCCCCATTTAATTTTCCAAAACAATCAGGTTTCAGGCAAGTTGTTTGACTATATCAATAACGTTTTATCACCTTTAAATTATGATATTGAGATTATACGCTTACCTAATGGGCGTGGAGTACTAGAACTTAAAAAAGGGAATATTGATCTATTGCTCCCTTATGACGATGTCACTAAGGACATAGATACCTTAGCCTCACCTTTATTTCATCCCGTTCCCGGTTTATGTTTCAAAAAAGAAAATTTCATTCCTATTTTAAGTGCGACACATCGATTTAAAGAGCTAACTGTTGGGGTACCGTTAGGAGCTCCCATAGTGCCAGCATTGAAGAATTCGGAAGCTATTTTACTAGAAATAAAAGGTGACGATGCCATAAATCGAGGCATTGCTTTGACTCAAATAGGACGAATTGACGCTTTTTATCATCCAAGCCCTGCCCAAGTCTATCATCAAGAAAATAAAGCTTATAAAGAGCTCGCTTGTTCATATTTTCATGGTTATTCAAATAGCGTTTTTATTGCTGTATCACCCTTTATGAAACACAAAGACTTTCAAGTAGTTGATGAGAGAGTAAAAGAAGCGATGGCAGTGATGACGTACAGTTATTATTTTGCTAAATAGTGGAAGAACTTGAACATAAGGTGAAGCCGCTATTGTCTTATTTAGGCTATGTTGTAATCACTATCTGAGCATGGGCGTTTAACTATTCTGTTCAGTCATACAGTTCAATTAAATGTTCCCGCTCGAAAGTGCATCGCATCCTTGAGGGGAACATATTTAGTTTCTGCTTTAATACTTCCACCTATTAAGTGGTTAAGAATATATAGCCCTGTCCTTTAACCGTTTTAATCACTGAGCGCGAAGAAATAACCAGTAGCTTCTTTCTTAAATTGGTCATGTGACTATTAATGCTTTTATTACAGCAGCTAAGCTTACGCTGAAAAATTTTCTGAGCAATCGCCTCTCTAGAAATCAACGAACCGGCATCAACTATAAGCATTGCTAGTAAATTGAACTCTAGCCCAGTAGTGGTAACGGGCTTTCCTAAAAACAGCACAGAACGATTTAAAAAATTTAACTCAACGTGAGCATTAATAATTTTGTCCGCTATTACGTTTCTATCAGTTGTTAACATGTACTTTACTCAGATTCTGGCGTGGCTGTTTGTGCAAACATAGTTGTTTTATAACCGGTTGGTGAATCATCACTAGTTTCAAGTATTAAAAACTGCTCATCAGATTGCTCATCTAGTATTAATTCAAATGAGTTTAAGATGATCGTACTGCCATTATCTTTAGCGACAACAAATACGTGATAACTGTTATTTTTTAATACGAGTGAGCTGGTGTTTTTATAATATATTTCACTGTGATAAGTGGCTGATTCAATGGTTTCATCTTGTCTAACAAAGAACACTGATACTAGAGAAAAGTCATCAGATTGAATTAAATTAACTATTTCAATTTCATGTTGATAAATACTGGTCAGTAAACTATTTTCAACGATCAAAGAAAATAGATTAACTTCAATTTCATCAATGATGCCATCACCATTTTCATCAATATTTCCGTCGTTATCGGTATCAACATATTCTTGCTCAGCGTAGAAGAACAGCGTTTTATTGGTGTTTTCCATTAAAGATAATAAATGATTGCTTAATAAGGGAGTATTATCGTCTGTATTTGTTAAATCTAGGCTGTAGTCACCACTTGCAAAGGTTAATGCATTACTGACTTCACCATAAGGCAGGGACGTGATAGCTGGTAAGTCACTCACACCGTTAATATGTAACGCAAAAGTTTGTTGGTAGCTCTCTAACTCTTGATGATTAGCAACGGCATTATAAGCCCTAAATTGTGCTTCAGCTTCAGCATCTACATATTCAATGACTTGAGAGTCTGACATTTTATCTAACAAATATGGCGATGTACCTGCACCGCTATTCTCTTTTACTATCATTATATTTTGAGAGCTGTAAGCGAAAGCAATGCTGCTTGATTTGAATAATACTTTGTCGCTTCCAGCAGTGGTGATATAAAAAATATAATCATCTTGGTCAAGTTTATGATTATCAGATAATTGCTGATAACTGTATTGACCCACTAAAATAGCTTCATTAAAACTTTCATTTTCTTTAGAAAAATAAAAGTCTATGGCTTGCTTATTTGAATGCATATTGAGCACGCTAAGATTAAAAAGATCGTTGCTTGTATCATCTTCATCATCAATAACAGGGATCTTATGCACCATAACTTCTGGTGATAAAACGCTATCGCTCATTACTATCATATGGATAGTATCTGCAGTTATGGTTAGGCTATTTTCATAAATGACTGACAGATCTTCAGTCGTAGCACTGTCCTCATTTTGCCAAGCTAGCTGATAAAAATAGTCCTGGCTTGTTAAGCTGATATTACTATTGGCATTACCATAAGCAATGGCAGAGTAAGTTTTTTCAAAATGGTCATCATCATCGTTATCTTCACTAAGATTTTCATCTACAGTCAAATAAATACTGGGAGAGTCTTTAGATAAATTGTAAAGTTTAACGTAGCCTTCTGAACTACTATCGTCGCTAGAATCGCAACCTAGTAAGATAAATAATAATATACTGGCAGCAAGGCAGATCTTGAAGGCGTGAAGTGTGTTAAGTATCGTCATTTGTTTTCCATTATGTAAAGTTGCAACAATTTGTTGGCGAATGTTATGCAGCAATAGATAGTCACTTGGGGCAAGAGTTCCTAGCTTTACACAATCTTTGCATTTCTTTATTTTAGGAATAGCAATCACTTTGCTTGAACAGATTTAAATCAATTTCAGTCTTTTATTTAGTTATAAAAACTTTTCAGTAAGCTTTTTGTATACGCACGATTTACATAAAGATTATAATAACGAAGCAATTTTCAAAGTCTTCTGTGCAGAATGTTCTTAGTCGACTTTTACTCTTAAGGTATTACAGTGATCACAACAGACGTATTAATAATTGGTGCCGGCGCAGCAGGCTTAATGTGCGCAGCACAAGCAGGCTATCGGGGTAAAAGTGTTGTTGTGGTTGATATGGGTAAAAAGCCGGCGCGAAAAGTATTAATAAGTGGCGGCGGACGTGCCAATTTCACCAATGAAAGTGCAAGTCCTGAAAATTACCTTTGTCAAAACCCTCACTTCGTAAAATCAGCACTAAGTCGTTATAGCGCACAAGATTTTATTGATTTGGTCGACAGACATGGTCTTAAATATCATCACAAAACCCTAGGTCAGCTATTCTGTGATGATAGCGCACAAGATCTAGTTGATATTTTGATGACCGAATGTGAATGGGCTGGTGTGCAAGTTAATTTGCGTACAGAAGTACTTTCAATCTCTGCAATAAAATGTGCAATAAAAAGTGACGTTAGCAGTAATAATGCCGAAGACGATGAGCAAGGCTATTTAGTGACAACGAGCGATAAAAGCTACCAATGTAAATCGTTAGTGGTCGCTTCAGGTGGTTTAACTATGCCAAAATTAGGTGCATCACCTATTGGTTATAAAATTGCTGAACAATTTGATTTAAATGTACTTGAAACCCTCGCTGCGCTAGTGCCTTTTACCTTACATGAACACGATAAACAACGCTTTGATGGTTTGTCAGGTATCAGTCTGTTGACTGAAGTAACCAGTGATGATGGCACTACTTTTAAAGAAAATATTTTGTTTACTCACCGTGGTTTATCAGGGCCAGCGATATTACAAATATCGTCTTTTTGGCGTGCAGGACAGGCCGTTACTATTAACTTGTTACCAGAACATAAGCTCACTGATGTTTTAAATCAATGGCAAAACGATCAAGGACAAAAGTCGGTAAAAAATTTACTGGCTACTTTATTACCTAAACGCTTTGTTGAAGTCTTAGTTAAAGAAGGTGTTATAGCTGACAAGCCAATTAAACAACTAAATCACCCTGAAATTACCGCTTTAAGTGAATACTTACACGCGTGGACAATCAAACCAAATGGTACTGAAGGCTATCGCACTGCTGAAGTTACCCTTGGCGGAGTAAACACTGACGAATTATCATCAAAAACGTTTGAAAGTAAAAAACAGCCAGGGCTATTTTTTATCGGTGAAGTAATTGATGTAACGGGTTGGTTAGGAGGCTATAACTTCCAGTTTTGTTGGGCCAGTGGATATGCTTGTGGACAGGCTATTTAATTGTAGTGAAGGAAGTATAACGAAGACATTTTGCTAAGAACGAAGACAATATAATTAATAATTATTAATAGCTCATTGAAAGAACTATATTTATTTTGTCTTCGTTTTTACATTCAATAAAATTCTACCTCTGCTGCCATTCTTTAACAACCTCACTCCAATCAGCATTTCGTTCGACTACATTCCCTTCAGAATCTTTTCGTGTCCAAACATCCCAGAAGTCAGGATCATCTGAATGTGGTTGTTGTTCTTTGGTTAAATTTTTCATTTTAACCAAAACAGGAAGCTCAGATGCCCAACCCATAAGTATTGCATGTTGGGATGGTAGGGATGGTAATTCACGGAGTAATCCTCTTAGATTATCGGGTACCATTTTATGTACTTGTTCTTGATCTCTATCATTACTAATTCGATGTAAAAGAAAAGTATTGCATTGAGATAAAACTGTAGGAGACAGCTCTGATGGGCGCTGGGAAGAAATCACCATACCAAGGCCGAACTTTCTGCCTTCTCGTGCTATTTTCTCAAATACTTGACAACAAACAGCAGCAACATCCTGATTTTCAGAGTCATCACGATAACGCTTAATAAATGTATGTGCTTCCTCAGCTACAAGCACCGTAGGTAAGGATTTATTATTGAGGCGTCTATAACGTTGCAATGATTCAAAAATAATTCTAGAAATAACAGCCGTCACAAGGTGAGTAATTTCATTTGGCACTAAAGAAAGGTCAATGATCGAAATACAGCTATCATCCTTGTCGTCAGTAGCATTACCAATATAATCTTCTAACCAACTAGCTAAATCAACCTTCTGCTCTGTGTCGCTGGTGATAGGTTTCATTCTTGTGTCGGAAAGCATTGTGCGTATTCTTGCTACCAAGTATTCTACATATTGCTCACTACCATTTTCTTGTGCTAATGCTTCTAAATAGGCAACAAGATTATTGCCTTCAAATGGTAATGGAATATCTTCACTTTTCGGTAACAAATCATGCTCACTCCCCCCAAACTCTTGAAATGCAAAGGTTACTTTTTCAATAATGTTGTCAATTTCAGGCACCGTAGCTTGTAAAGTTGCGTACTGTACGCTTCTCACTTCCCTATACTGGCACATAACAGTGATGACACTTGTTAGTTTACTATTACCTAATAAATCCCTATATGCTTCAAAACTCTCTATCCATTTCGCCATCGTTTCATTAAAGCCTTTCGCAGGACCATATCCTCCAAAAGGTCTACCTGAACTTTTATCATGCTTTAAAGTAATTAATACATTACCAATAAAACGTTTTATTTCTATATTTGAGTCTGTTTCAAGTTCAAACTCCTCATTTCTCATTGCCCTTAAAGAACGTTTTAATAATGGGAGTTGTGCTTTCGGGCTTGCTTGGGTAAAAGATGCCCACTCAGCACTATTCCAGAACCAAGAAGGTACTTGTAGTTGGTTTTCACCTTGTCCAGCTTCAACCTTAAAAACTCTACCTTTGAATTTTGTAGAGGGCCCTAAAGCGCGGGTGTATTCACCATTTGGATCTAAAACAATAAATCTAGCATTTGGTTTTTTTTCTGATTCCATTGCCGCTTCTAACGACCATTGAATTAACCCAGCTACAGAGCATGATTTACCACTACCAGTGTTACCAAGCACTGCTAGATGCCGGCCAAATAGTTTATCTGGATCTACGGCAACATTTGCATTATTTGCAAGCGGGCTTTGCCCTATGATAACTCTTCTATTGTTACCGGACTCTACAATAGATCTTAGTTGTAAATCTGTCGGCAGAAGAATAGCAGAACCAATTGTGGGAAATGATTCCGAACCTCTTTGGAATTTAAATGAATCAAGGCCTTTTTTTGAAACTCTTTTGAGAGTACCTACAGGATTTAGGCTGATTTTTTTCTGCGGGAAAGGTAGGTTTACTAAACCAAAATCTTGAATATCTCTTTGTTTAGGATATGGCGAACGCTCAACGGCAAGCCACTCAATTTGTCCAACCAAATAGCCATTATCACAAGAAACTAAAACATAACTATTTACTCTTGGGAAGTTTCTTGGTGTTCCTGCATTTAAGGCAACAGAATCAGGTGAATCGATATCAAGAACGGCTCTAATTTCATTCGGTGAAACAAAATCTACAGTGCCTACTCTTAATTGCTCCCCTTGCTCTATGGGTAGCGAACTCATTCTTCACCACCAGCTTTGTTTTGAACCGCTGCCGGATACAAGCCTCTCGACTTCAAAAGTTCAGCCATTCGAATTGATGTACGATCTATTGCTGCCTTAGGGAGGTAGTAATCAACTAATGTTTTGAAATCACCAAAATGATCACCAAGCAACAAAGATATTTGAGCCTGTCGGCCACTATCTTTTATAAAGCCCATGATTCTACCAAGTGGATCACCGTGGGCAATTATCACGATGTGTGTGGAAGGTATTGTTAGCATATCTTGGAGAACGCGATTTATATGTTCATCTCCAAAACTGTAGCCATAAGTTACTAGAGTACTATTCGGACGGCATGTGGCTGACGCTAAGTCTCTAAATAACTCTACATAGGGATATTCTGACGTTTCACGATCTTTAACTGAATTTGGATATATCATCAATTGTTGATAATTCGCTGTTCCAGCACCTTCAACTTGTAAAAATGGCTCTACAGAGCTAGCTCCAAAAGGTAAGCCAAAACGTCTAATCGATCCCTCATTTGCATACCAGTCTAAAGAACCATGCAACTTAGTAAATCGTGCTACGCCTTCTAAATATCTTGGTTCTCCACGAATACCTGGAGGGTTGTAGTGATAATCAACTTCCAAACGTGACGAGCGAAAAACTGGCGCAATACTACCTACAAAGCGATCAACTAATCTAAGGCCAGCGATTTCAGCACCCGTTTCAATGATTCGATCATAATTAGTAGTGAAGATATGCAATCTATCTCGTGTCGCTGTCCGACTTGAAAAGCTCATTAAAAAATTAACTAAATAGTTAAATGTATCTGTTTTAAGCTCAGGTTCAGCGTCACGGATTGATTTTTCGCCACTGCTAACTGAATCAGCAAAAGACTTTAAACAACGAGATAGCTCTTCTCTTAGTAAGTTTAGCTCTGATGGGAAATATCTATAGGGAGGATTGGGTGGTGGTGGAGGTGGAATGGGAGCTGGATTTAAAACTGTAAGTATCTCTATTCCTTTAATTAATTCATTTATGGACCGAATCTGGTCTTCAATATTACCTTTATCCCTTCCTGCTGCCTTTGCAGTCTTGTCTACATAAGCATCTATTTCTAACTTACAAGTTTTTAGGTCTTCTATCCAACCCATACCTAATGGACGTTGGCCTGTTGCAGACTGTTGAACAGCAGTACTTAAGCCAGCACCGACGAGTAAATTAAGATGCTCAGATTGAAATAGGGCAGTTAACCAAGGCTCTATTCTTGAGCGTAGAAAATCCGGCGTAATTTCATCTTCTGTTTTTGCCCAATTACAGTTATTTTCAACTTTAAACGTACCATTATTATCATGTTTATCTAACTTCACTGGAGACTGATCATCTCCAAGCTTTAAATATTGGCTCAATTGAAATATCCTTTTCTAACTACTAATAAAAATACATGTATATTAATGACATAACCACATAAAACGTCAACTTATTTCCATGAAATTATTAAGGTTTATTGCTTCGTATCAATAATACTTTGAGTCTGACGATTCTATGCTGAATTGTCATTCGATATTAACAGTTCCTTTCTATACCTAACATTTTGCTTAATTTATCCTTGGTTAAATTTAGTTTAACTAATAACCTCATATACCTTTTTCTATATTTGTCTTTTTTGGTTCGGCATTCACCATATATTTCAGCCATATCAGGATAACTGACACCTTCAGCTCTGTACCAAAAACATTCAATTTCAATCGGTTTGAGCCTTCTTTCTTTTAAGAAATTTGATATCTGCGATTTAAAAACATTACTATAGTCAGCTTCTTGTCTAAGTGCAGATGATTCAGCATTCATCCATTCATCATCAGAGCGTAAATCATGTTCACTCTGAAAAGTACGGGCAACGATAGAGGCTTTTTTTATTAACTTTTGACCTGATTCTCGCTCTTTTTTCCAATTAACGTTATGTGACCACCGTTCTCTTTTCTTTGAACAATAATAATATAATCCCCGTGTGAGGTATGCGCGTATATAGCCTCTATTGCCATTCCACGTTTTAATTTTATTTTGTCCATTAATTGATAATGGCAACACTAATTGCTTAGCGATTGTGAGTTGAATTTCTGCCAAGCACTCTTGAGCCAATGAAATAGGATCAGCAGCTTCACCATTCGAATAAAAAACTAATTTTCGCTTCACTATTTCTGTTGCTTGGTTGTGAAAAGCTTCTTTCTCAGTAAAGAAAGCTTCAAGAAAAGCTATTCGTAAATTTTTATGATTATTCTTGTTAACTTTTCCCAAATAAACCTCAAATTTAATACTTTTTCAAAAATAATAAATTTTTTTGTCTTCTTTTGCGAGGCTTTTTGAATAGAAGTTAATAAGGATTCAAATTGAGGTAAACGATTTAAGCATAAGAAAAGGTTTTTTTAGACAATATGCTTATTAAAACGCTTGGTGAAAAAGTAATAAAAGTTTGATTTACAAGCACTTGACCTGGCGTGTATTTATTTATTGCTATAATAAGCCCTTATAAAACAACAACTTGATCGTTGATTTGTTTTGTGAAATGGTCCATAACTAAAAGATTAAAACTCTTATGTATGGAATTTAAACGTCTAACTAAACAAATTTAAGTCTATACAAATATATGGAGTAAATGATGGGAAAAAGAATCAAAGGCGTAACTCTTCAACGACAAGAAAACTGGTATAAGCGTCATATACAAAGTATTGATAATGGAAAGTATGAACCTTTTTGGAGAGTAGAAGATGTAAACTCTTCCGGGATTAAGGTAAAAACTAGGCATTTTAACGACCACCACCGTGTCGTACACCTTTTGTCCATGAATGAAATGTTCATGTATCAACTCATTGCTTGGGATTCATCCATTGTCGAGTGTTATGAGCAATATGCTTTTCCTCTTATTGAAACATTAGCAATAGCTGAAAAGCTTGAAGTTAAGCATCCTGTATATGTTGGAACGAGTGTTCCAATTGTTCAAACTATGGATTTTTTGTGTATTCGTGATGACGGCTCTCAAGTCGCTTTTCCAGTAAAGCAAGAGTCATGGCTTGAGAATGTTAGAACTATTGAAAAATTAGCGATTCAAGAAGCCTATTGTGCAATAAAAGAAATAGATTATCAGTTAATGAGTTCAGACTTCCTCAAAACTGAGCATAATCAAAATTTAGAGCGTCTCTCTCGACACGCTTTGCTACCTTCTCTTTTACATAAGCCATTCTTATCCTGGTTACCTAATTTCATAGGCACTTTAGCGCTTGACCGGCATCAAAGAGTCGCAACTATTTTGGAAAAGTCAGCCGAGAAAACAGGCATACCATATCAACGAGCTGCGAATTTTTTATATCACGCTATTTACAATAACCTTTTAGAGTTCAACTGGCTGTGCCCATTGATCTTAGATGCTGCGGCATCAGATTTGGAGCTTTACCCAAATGATGCCTAGTATAACGACAACAAAATCATTGTTCCTTCAAAGTGTAATTACACCTAACCCTGATCTAAAAGAAGAATTGGTCATAGGTGCTGAACTGATTGAAGAAGACTACTTAGTTATCATGGTTGACGAACCACTAAATCAGGTATTCATGATTAACCTAGATTCGACCGCTAGATTCCCCATTTTGATCCCGTACTCTGAGCTTATAGAGTGCATTAATACAGGCATTGTTGAAGTTCTTGAGTTAGGACTTGACCCAAAAGTCACCATGCCACATGAGTTGTTGTCTGAAAAAGGTCAGGAAAAAGTTGAAAAACGATTTAAGCATATTTTGCCTCTGACTTTAGATTTGGAATCAGTGCTACGCAATGGCTATGGTCAAAATATATTTGAGGATACTCGTATCCACGCATCAAAAGTGGCAGGAACGAATAAATCAAAACAGTATATCTACGATACATTTTATTCTTGGCTACGTCACGGGTGCCGTAAGCAAGGACTATGCATGCCGCAAGGTAAAGATGCTAATCATAAACCAAAAGAAAGGGAGTTATTAATTAAACAAGGTAGACCTTATGAAAAAGGTAAAAAGCCTAGGGGTCTTCTTTTAACTGATTATGATTATAAAGTTTTCAATATTGGTAAGCGACTATATGCTAAGAAAAATGGTCCTTCCATACGAAAAACTATAAACAAACTATGGCGTAAATACTACGTTAAGTCCAAGACACGCTCCTCTCATAGTGAGTTTTTAGAGACGGGAGAGAAAACTCATATTGAGCTTGTAGAACCCCATGAAAGGCCAAGTTATTTTCAATTCTATGGCTGGTTATTAAAGCAATACAAAGGCGTATTGCCTAAGCGTGATCGCTCACGTAAAAATGCTACTGAGTATGCCGCGAATTTAAAAGGAAGATCAGGTAATTCGTTTGCTCACATCATTGCTCCCGGTGAGTTATATCAATTAGATGAAACGCCGTTTGATGAAGAGTTAGTGTCCGTCTATGACTACACTAGACGTATAAAGTTGGGTAAGGCAACACTCTATTTTGTGCGAGATACATTTTCTCGTGGAATTGCGGGTGTGTATATCACCACTCAAAATCCTAGTTACGCCACAGTTAAAGAAGCAATTTTTAATGCTTGTAGAGATAAAGCTGACTTCTATCGTGAAATTGGCTGCCCACTAGATCCTGCTAAATGGCCAATGTGTGGTGCTCCATTAGCTGTACTGGTCGATAAAGCTGAATTTCACAATAAAATTAGTGAAGGTCCAATTGAAGATCTCCCCATAACCATTAAGTTTACTCGAAGCGGTAGAGGCGATGACAAGCCGCTTGCGGAGACCATATTTAATGTATTCAGTAATTTTTTTAAGGGATTAAGCGAAGCTCATCAAACAAAAAGTCAACGAGATATAGCCCTTCAGCTTGCCAGAAAAAAGGCTATGTTGACGATCCCTGAACTATATCAAATAGCTTTGGTGTTCATTGAACATTATAACTCCACGCATGTGATCAATGATTACCCAAGCACTAAGTCCATGAAGGAGGATAAAGTGCCGTCGAGACCAAACGATCTGTGGCATTGGGGCATTCGCTATCGTCCAGGATATTTGTTAGATATTAGTGAAGATGAACTGTATATAAAACTACTTGAGAAAGGTGAGGTATCAATAAATAAAACACATATTTTGCTTAAGGAAAAAGGACTTCATTACAATTGTGAATGGATCTTTGATGAAGGACATCAAGACCGACGCAGTAGCGGTAATAAAGTAAAAACATATTCGTGCAGATACTTTAGAGGTCTAGTTGATACCATTTTAATCTGTACCGAAGATGGCCTTAAGATTGCTACTTTAGATAATCTCCATAATCGCTTTTCAGGCCTAAGTTTTGAAGAAGTTAAGCAGCGCAAAAAAGCTGAAGATAGCGAAGATGAAGATTTATTGGAAATAGAACTAAATAGCCTAGTTTCAATTGAAGCGTTCACGGAAGAACGATTAAAAATCGCTCGCCAACAAAAGGTTACAGGGACTATTCCGACAATCCAGACAATTAAAGATAATCGAAAGTTTGAAGCTCTAGCCGACCGTTTTTATCAAGCAAATCGTTTTGTTCAAACCGTACACAATGAATATAAAACCCCATCCCTTTTTAACGCTATTGATCCCGTTTCCATGGTTGAAACTGACAAAGAAAGTGATCAAGGGATATACGACGAATTTTACAGTGAGGAATAAATTAGATGTTTAAGAAAGTAACAGTAGCACCCGCGACGTATCGTAGTATGGCATTAAAAGAGCACAATGATAATCCTCTGATATCAGCCCTACCAGAACGCTTAGAAGCAAAACGTCTTAAGCAATTACTTCATAAGGTCCCGAAACTAATACCTTCAGCAGAATTCTCCACAGATGACCGTATCAGACTCGTTAAAAGACTTCGAAAAGCGGTTGTGCCAACACGATATTATTTGGATTTTTATTTTGCTATGTATGACTTGTTAATTGAAGGGTATGAAGATCGTAACCCGACATTACCGAACGTTATACAGTGGACATACGATATAGCTAATCCTGATGTTTCCGTTGAAGAACTAAAACTCAATGATCAAATAACACTAGATGACACAGATACAACTAGTTCGCACTTGTTTCTAAGTGGCCTTTCTGGTGGTGGAAAAACAAAACTGAAAAAAACGTTGATGTCTGTATGTTTTCCACAGGTTATTTTTCACACAAAAGATGACTTTGACGAATTACAAATTGTTCATTTGAATGTTGAAATGCCTGATGATGGTACTCGCTCAACATTTTTGAAAAACATTGCACAAGAATTTGATGAAACATTAAAAGAGATCGAGAATACCAATTATCTAAGCCAAATGACAAAGGCCAATGGTGAAAACCTTACTATTGGTGCAATGACCAGCATAGTTAAAAACCTTTGTTTAAAATATCATGTTGGTGTGATCTCTGTTGATGAATTTCAGCATCTTAATGTGGTTAATCCGACAGATTTTAATCTTATGCTTCAGCTGTTTGACACCATGTCTAACGTTTATAAAGTCCCATTTATTAAGATTGGTACTCCCGACGCTTTGAGCAAGATTAAAAAATTCAGAAATGCCCGAAGAGCAGGAGAAGTAATCGAGATTTTGCCATACAACAAGGCCCCTGATCAAAGTAGTGATAACAAGGAAAAATCAAATCTTGGTAAGGATTGGAAATGGATGATTACCACCGTTTTTGATTTCCAGGTTGTTAATCAACCAATCAAGTACAGTGAAAGAGTAGATCAAGAGTTACACAAATTAAGTTGTGGGTTACCTTATGTTTTATTTACGCTTTGGCAAGAAACCCAAATTCAAGCAATACGTAATAAATCAGAAAAAATCACACTACAACTCCTCAACATTGTTTATAAAAAACGATTCAAATTAATTTTACCTGCACTCAATGCAATCAGAGGAAAAACAAAGAGTCGAGCTTCTGACTTACTAATGATAGACCAACTCATCGAGAAGGGAAAAAACTCTCCGGCACTTAAACACTTGGAACGTTATGTTAATAACGAAAACTTTACGGGTGTTGCAGCTGTTGACTTATTAGCGGCTGTCAATGAGCTGGATTTTAAGTCAGTCTTAAAAGATGAGGAAGTTGAGCAAATAAATAAGATTAAAACCGTATTGGAAAAACGCTCTCAGGCAATTAAAAAAGGGCAAACAATCAATCATGAATAAGGCTTCTGTTCCAATAATAAGATTATCTTATGCGCCAGGAGAACACCTGATTAGTGCTTGGGCTCGTTATAATCTGCGTGCAGGTTTTGCATATATCTCATTTGACCGGAGTTTAAAGTATTGGGATTTACCCAAGCAACATTTAAAACCCCAGAGAGTATATGACAAGGTTCAGCGGACCATTACTGCATTAACAACCTCAAGTGATGATGACTTTCATGAGGTTATCATGAAGCGGACTGTATCCAATTTATGGCGCTTAAGCTTATCTGGTACTGAAAAGCTTGAAGAGGCTGACTTTACACGATCCAATATAGAACATAATGCTTTTGCGTTTACGGCAGGCTGGAAATTTTGCTGCCAGTGTATGCATGCTGATAACAATAAATATGGATTTAGCTATTGGCATAGAAATCACCAGTTACCCTCGTTAACACACTGTGTAATTCATAAATGTGTACTTACAACGAGTGATGAACTAAGTCATCTTTCAAAACTAAATTTACCTTCAATGGTTTGTGAACAAAGATTTGTTGTCGCTTCTGATCATATTGACCTTAGAAATTGGAGTAACTTTTTATCAGCAGTTGATTCACTAATTGAAGACAATCCAAACGTGATTGACCGTTGGAAAGAGCAAATAGCCATTGAGTTAAAGGTAAACGTCAAAGCATCTTCACGAAAAAAAGAAATTTACAAAGGATGGCAGGTACTGTTCGAAAAAGAGGTAGGTACAGTGATACTGACACACTTATTTAAGTCTTATCATAAAAATTATAGCCGTAAAATAAATATACTTTGGGCTACTCTATCTGGCGATAATAATGTTAATGGTGTCCGTCATCCAGTTTATTGGTTAGTCATAATGTACTGGTTAAGAAAGCAATTATTACACCTTGAGGATACGGATTATGCGCATTTATAAGCGACATCAAATTCAGCCTGATGAAACGATTTATAGTTGGATAACTCGACTTTATATTTTGGGTGTTTTTTCATCTGAAGCTAAATTTTATGCTGAGAACTTTGGAACTACAAAAATACGTTTTCATCCGTACCTGCCAGCTCATATTTCAAGCATAGCTTCACTCACAAATTCAAATAGTATGGACTTATTGAATAACCACACCTTGTACTCATTATTTCGATGGTTTGGGGTAGAAAAGGAGAATGAATTAAAGCAGGCAATGTTATCTGAATCAGGTGGTGAAGTCGTTCAAAAAGCAAGGCTTACTAATGTGAATTTTAGTTTCTACCTTGGCCACAAATATTGCTCCTGTTGTGTTACAGAAGATACTAACAGGCTTGGATTTCCTTATTTTAAACTATTTCATCAAATTCCAGGTGTTGATTCATGTTATCGGCACGGGTGCCTACTACATGGATTAGATTGTGGTGATTTTGGATGCGATCGTCACCTATTATTACCTAAGCTTAATGCCCGGTTAATGTTGGCTTCAGACTTACAGGTGGCATTCTCAAAGTTTACTTTTCAAGCTTTAGCTATGGCTCAAAGTGATAATAAATTTTGCCAATATAAAAACGTTTACCATAGTTTGCTTAATGAACAAAAGCTACGAACAGACAATGGGCAGTTACTTATTTCAAAAATAGTAAACAATCTTAAGAATTTTTATCCAGAGGGCTCATTTATAACTAAACTGGGACTCCCCAAAAACTTACTTAGTTTTAAATTTGTTGCTCCTTTATTGAGAAATAAAACCCATTTCCCCTGTCACCCGACTAAACATCTTATTTTGGCAAATTGGTTATTTGATGGTGATATAAAAAGCTACATTCCTAAATCAAATACTGAACCAGAGGCGCACGCCAACCGGTCAATTAAGATATCTCCAGATAATGAAATTATTGGTTTACTACGTGTAGGGCTTAGCATGAACCAAATTGAAAAATACACAGGAAAAAGCCGTTGTTATATTCGCCGTGTTGCGGAGCTGAACAATATCCCCCATAGAAGCAATGATAGTGCATACGACACTGACTTGCGGCATATGGTGATTCTTCAAGCGCAGCTTGGCCGACACCGTAAAGCTATTTCAGAGATGTTAGGTGTAGGTATTGGTTATATAGAGCAAGTGATCAGTAATACTCCAGGGTTAGTATCATGGCGAAAGCGATTTAAGGTACAAGTTAAAATAAGTGCAGCAGTGAAGGAATTACATGCAGCTATATCTCAACACCCAAGCTGGAATAGAAAAGACATTAAACAACACTGTAATCAATCATTTTTCTATCTCTATAGGCAAGCGAGAGATATTTTAGAAGAACTTTTACCTCCCAAATTGTTGCCGCATACACCGAGAAAAAACTGGCAAGAAGAGGACAAACGTCTTTTTGATGCAATCTCTTTACTGCCAGATGCCCGTGAACTTTCTTTAACCGCAATAGGCTACAGAGTTAAAGACCACGCACACCTTCGTAGAAAACTAAACGACTTACCTAAAACTAAAGCATTACTTAAGACGTTTGGGAAAAACAGAAGCAAATAATTTAATTCAAAATGAGGAAGCAAACATGGACACTAAACACGAGAAAACTTCACTTATAGCAAAAGTAAAACTTGAGGAGTTATTAATAAACCACCAAGAAATAAAGCAAAAACTGTTGAATATATTTAAAGGTCATAGTGCTGCTTTAAATTGGATGATGGAGCCTAAAATACCACTTGAAAATAAATCACCAGCTTCACTTTTAGATACGAACCCTAATGCGATATTGGATATGCTTTATCGTATAAAGACAGGTGATTTTTCTTAGTTATTTAGAGTTAGCCTAAATTTGATGAATAGAGGTCTGATAACCTCTTTTACTGCAACAGTTCTAATACCCTTGATAGATTGACTTTTTTAGGTAATTATCTTTTACAAATTAATAATGGATGTTAATTACCAATGATATATATCGAAAGAGATTTATTTCCCTTACCCGAGTTTTTTAATTCAAAAATTTTTTTTAAAAAAAAAGAAGAACTACATGATTTCTACAACAAAGATTTAAAGCAAACTCGCTTCAAGTTTGATGTTTCTTCTATTAATAAAATTAAGAAAGACTTAAAGAAGCTCTTCAAAAACAAATGTGCTTACTGCGAATCGGAAATGGGTCCAACATCATTTGGAGCTATTGAGCACTTTCGACCGAAAGGTTCTGCCATGAACACTGATGGCACTCATAGTGATGGATATTGGTGGTTAGCATACGAATGGAGGAACCTTTACTTAGCGTGTGACGTTTGTAACAGACATAAAAGAAATAAATTTCCTGTCAAAGGCAAAAGGGCAACCTATCAAGGACTTCCTTTGAATGAAGAACGCTATCTATTAATAGACCCATGTAATGAAAGTGATATACAGGCGGCAAATTTTTATTACGACGAAAGTGGTAGTATCTATTCAAAGTCAGAAAGGGGGCTTATTACTATAGATATTCTTGCTTTAAATCGCCCTGAACTTAAAGATAGACGCCAAAGTATTCTTAAAATGTTACGTTTTGAGATGGAGAGTATCATTGCTTCATCTAATTCAATTTCTGAGATGGAATTAGAAGGGTGGGAATTACGTGTAAAATATGCCGACTTTGACTATCAATCTCTAATTGCATACTTTGTAAATGAATGGATAAGCGACTTTTCCCCTGAACATTTTTTAGATAACTCATTCAGCCCCACAGAGAATAAAGGAACGCCAAAAGAAAGAGCTTCAAATAAAAGTCTTGAAAGCTATACATCCATACCTTCCGATATAAATAGAAATACAGATTTTTATAATTTATCGAAAATTATAAAAAAAATTGAAATAAAGAATTTCAAATCAATTAAAGAGTTATGTATAGATTACCCAAATTCATATGATGAACAAGAATCATGGATGATAATCATTGGAGAAAATGGTGTAGGAAAGAGTTCAATTCTACAAGCCATATCGCTCGCACTCAGTGGGCAAAGTTACTTAAATCAACACAAAATAAATTGGCAGCATTGCATAAGAAAGTCTAGAGGAGTAAATAGAGCACAAGTTAAGGTGTACTTTATTGGGTATGACGAGCCTATAGTTTTAACTATTACCAAAGATAAAGCCGTGTTAATTCCAGAAGAACCACAGTTACTTGTTCTCGCTTACGGTTCAACAAGGCTACTTCCTAAAGAATCAAATCTACCTCATTCTAAAGAATTTCAATCAAATATTAATAACCTATTTGACCAATACTCTAGATTGAAAAATGTAGAGTCTTGGTTAAGTAATGTCAACAAAGTTTCACCCGATAATTTCAATTTAATTTCTTCAGCATTGAAGCAACTCCTCTTACTTCCTAATAACACAATAAATGATGGAGAAGTTAAATTCCGAAGACAAAATGGTCGTATAACTTTAAATTATGGATTCGGCGCTCAGCGAATTTACGAACTATGTGACGGATATAAATCAGTACTCGCATATGTACTTGATATAATGATGTCTATTTATATGTTATGGCCTTCACCGGAAGACGCTGAAGGTTTGGTTCTAATAGATGAGATTGAAAACCATCTTCACCCTACATGGAAAATAAAAATAATTTCTCAACTGAGAAATATATTCCCATTACTTAACTTCGTAGTGACAACCCATGATCCATTGTGTTTAAGAGGTGCTAAAGAAGGAGAAGTTCGACTTGTTACTCAAACCAATGAAGGGGAAGTAAAAATGGAAAGTATAGATATCCCCCCAGGCTTACCAATTGAAAACTTATTGATGGGTGTTTGGTTTAAAATGGAATCGACCCTAGATGAAAATACTCTGGAGCTACTCAACAGACATAGTAATTTAGTTTTAAGTAAAGCAGCAGTAGATATAAATGAAATATCAGAAATAGAAAGAACCCTTAAACAGAGAATGAGTTATTCGGAAGGGGTCGGTTTATTTGGAAGCTATCTAAAGACATTACATGAAGTGTTAAATGACTCGGAAAATGACCTGGCTGAAGACGAGGTGGCTTATAAAATATCTGAAAAATTGAAGAGAAAATTTGGGAGTGGTTCGCATGCTTAAATGGAATAGACCAACTAAACCGGAAGGATTTCAAGCTAAAGCTGATGTAGAAACAGAGAAAATCAGAGTACAACTAGAGTCTCACACGACTAAGCTAAAATTTAATGATAAGTTTTGGGGGGGATATAAAAGTCATTTTGTACACGCACAGCGTAATAAGTGCGGTTATTGTGAACTTGGAATGTCTAGTTATGGAGATATTGACCACTATAAACCCAAATCTGTCGTAGAAGAGATTCTCACAGAGGGTGAAGAGAATGAAGATTTATTTACCGTTTCTGGTAGAACATTTAAAAAAAGTTGCCAGTACGGGTATTGGTGGTTGGCATATGATTGGGATAATTACTTATTATCATGCACATTATGCAATCAGCCATGGAAAAGAGCTTTGTTCCCACTATCTGCACCAAGAACTAAGAATCCTGAACGTGTATCCCAATATCCTCATAAGTCCCCAGAAATAAGTGATAGGGAGACACCACTTCTTCTCAATCCATATAGTGATATTGATATCTCATTACATCTAAGTTATACAGAGATAGGCTTAATTAAACCCCATAACAGCAGCGATCACGGAAGACAAACAATTATTACGTGTGGACTTGATCGACCAAGCTTATATCAACAACGCGCTAGCATCGCTCAACAGGCAATGAAGTCTATAAACAGGTTTGCTGATGCAGATATTGGCAGCGGAAGGGAAAGAGAATTAGTAGAGGATATACTTGACTTAGGAAATGAAAAAAGCCAATTTCCTGGAATGGTGCGAGTAATGTTTGCTAGGTACTCAGGTCGATTTACTTGGGCTGATTTAGAAAATTATCTTAATTGATAGGTATGTCGGCAGCTAATAGAGGGATACGGTTAATGGACTTCCAATACTTTTCTAGAATGAAGAGGTCCTTATTTTTTGAAAAATGCTTTAGAACTTTTCTGAAATTAGTTCAAAGCTGTTTAATTGAATAATTACTTAAAATATGTAAGTGGCTATAACCATCACATCATTACAGTGCCAACTAAGCTTGTGACCAATAAGAATTGGAGTACTTCTTATCTTAAGTATGGTTGTTGATTTTTTAACCGAAAGCTCGTACGGTAACAACTAACAATATGGAAAGTTGGGACTACTAAAATGGCGAATAAAAATCACTACATTCAAGCACTAATTATAATTTGTCTGTTATCCTTTATTTCTAGTTGTTCTACCCCATATAGTCCTCCACAAGTTTCTTCTAGTGATAGCTTTTTAGGTTTGGAAGACATCATTCAACAGTCTGTAGATAAGGAAGCTGTCTTAATTGTAATTCATGGGATGTGCGATCATAAAAAACCTTGGATCACAAAAAAGGTAAAACAGTTTTCAAATATTATGGAGATGGAAATTAACTTTCCAAGCAGTAGTTCTACAGATCCTTTAACGCTAATTAGTTCAACTAGTGATGGTATTGAAGGCTATAGAGCAAACCTGACACGAGAAACTAGTAAAGAAAATTTAACTATATACGGTATTATTTATTCCCAGCCTTCATATGAACAAAAACAAGGCCTTTGCTCTGATGTCAGCTCGAAAACAGATGTCTGCTCTAGTGATGATATAACTTATCAACACGAGAGAGCGACATTGAATGCTGATTTGAAAAATGATCTAATGAATAACTGTTTAGCAGATGCTGTTTATTACTTAGGGAATGGTGGAAATATTATTCGCTCTGGGGTTAGACAAGTAGTAGACGATATATTTAAAGATATTGAGACAGATGAACAGCTAAAAAATTCTTCTATTTCATTTATCTCAGAAAGCCTTGGTAGCAAAGTACTTACCGATGCAATCTTGTGCGATAGTGTAAGTAATATAGCAAATCGAGTGCATACATTAGCCAAAATACAATCTATATTCCTCGCTGCAAATCAAATACCGCTTTTAAACTTAGGGCATTCAAATAATAATTGTGCAGCTAGCAGCACCAGAACATATACCAACTCTCAAATAAATAGTAATCAGAATAATTGGTCAATTTTAGCAGAGTTAATTTCATATCATCGCCAAAATGTTCCACAAGACTTAACCGACATACAAATAACATCCGCAAGTCCAGTAAATATTATCGCGTTTACAGACCCTAATGATTTATTAAGCTACGAAGTCACTAATGCAAATGTTAATAGCAAATCTAAAATTACTAATGTCACCGTAAGCAATGAAAACACCTGGTTTGGCTTTGCTGAGCACCCAATGAATGCTCACACTGACTACTTAAAAAATAATGATGTAACTCAACTAATACGTTGGGGGAACGATCAATAGATATTTAAAATTTAAATAAGATACTTGCACCAAGCTGGATTTCAGTATCTGACTCACCTGTTAACGATTTAATAGCCTGTAGCGGTGTAAATGCATTTACAGAAAAGGATAAAAACACGTCCTCTGTCATCAACGTAGTAGCATCAATGCCTAAGTCAAAATGATTCATTTCAAATGAGTCTGTATAGAATTGGCCAAAAGAAACATTCGTATGTAAATTCAATAACCAATCATCTACAAAATAATCTTTTGACATTCCTATTTCACCATAGGTTGTTTCATCGCTCAGTCCTCGTGTTATGTAGATTGATGGCGAAAATCCGTAATAATCTTCTCTACCCATTAATTCAATAAATAACTCTGGCTGTGATAATTCAAAGTAATCAACATATTTAATTCCTGTAGTAAAATAAATTTCTTCCAAAGCATAGCCATATGACGCCAATATCTCTTGTCCATTATTGTTACCAGAAAAATCAAATCGTCCTGCAACTTGCCAACCAATATAATTACTATCCAAATATATTTCGTTACTGTGGCTGCCTAGAGATCTCCCCCGAAAATTTTTGTTAAAAAAAGAGCCTAAGCCAAGAATTTGAAGTGAATTAGGATGTGGTGATTTAACAAATTCTCCAGCCCGCACTAGCGGTGTATTTAAAAAGGAAAGACAGCAAAAGATACTTAACTGACCTAATAACGCTATTGAATAATATCTCATCATTAAAAAACTCCTGCTATTTATCTTTAGTCTTTAGGAATTCTAAAGATAAAATTTGAAATATTACTTGTCGTAAAAAACTTGGTTTATACACTTCAAAGTCGGCTATTAAAGGAGTTAAATCTTCACTCGAATTAGTAACTCCATCAGAAGGTCCTATCCAATATCTAGAATTGTCGCTAAAAGGCTCAATTACACAATACTCTTTACCTTTATAGTTAAACCCAGCTCGTTCTCCTTCGATCCTGCTATTCTTAACTTTACTAACAGAATTAATTAATGAGTTTGCATTCAATATAATAATTAAATCATGTATAGAAATAAGAATTAAATCTATTTCAAAAGCGACACTTTTTCTAAACTCATCTTTAATAGGGTAGGTTTTCATTTACTTTGATTTAACTCCACTGTATATCACTCCTGTTCCATATGCGTTGGCATATGGATTTGTTCGCCCAGAAGCGGCCCTTAGAGCTGCATCTGTTGTATACCGATTTATATTCGCGGGCCTCCACGTTTTACCAATGTTTCCTCTAAAAAACGTTTTGGCACTGTTTCTAAATGCTGATGCCGCTGCTCCAGATCGAGCAATTATCGAATACCCTTTTACAACACTTGCATAAGCAAGCCTTGCCCCACCAACTGCTATTGATGCCATAGAGCCATATGAGTACTCACTTGAGTTTACATTCACATAAGAGTTAGCACCTGTCCACTCTCGAAGTTTTGGTCCTGCGCCTAGCAATAATGCATCCCCGAATCCAGCAAACCCATCAACCACTCCTTGTGGCAATTCATTGTTTGCTAACCACCTTTCCAATTTCTGCCGTGCAGTTCTATGAGGCTCAGCATTAAACATACGTTGAAAAGATGCCGACATAGCACCATTTACGAAGTTTCCCCCACCTAAAACAGAAGCTGTACCACCAATCGCCGCATCAGCTGAAACTCTGGCAAATTGTTCACCTTCAAACCCCTCAATACCATCAACATTAATTTGAGCAGATGCATAATGGGTAAAGGCACTTGAACCAAAACCCTGCATAAATTCGCCTCCTTGCATTTCGCTAGTTATACCGCCTCCTACTCCATGTCCAACGGCTCTTCCTACACTACCTTCCGCTAAACCCATACCATCAGCCATTCCTCCAACACCACCCCATGCTTGAGCTAAACCTGCACTTATACCGCCAATTACGGCTCCCCTAGCACCAGCGTTTAGTATGTCACTAAAACTCCCCCCATAGAGCGCAGCACTCGTAGCCCCTCCAGCAAAACCTGCCGCCATACCAGCCAATACTGCTGGTGTGCCAGCGCCAGCGGTAACAACTGTGACAGCCACTACAACAACTACAGTTACCACTTCTCGCCAATTTTTCTCAAACCATTTTCCTACTTTGTTAATGGCTTTTAACGCATCATTAAATAGCCCCCCTAACGCACTGCCTAGCCCTCCAAATAAACCGCCTATAGCGCTACCTATCCCTCGAAAAACACTACCTATACTAAAATAACCCGAAGGATCAGTATATTTATAAGGGTTGTTGAAAACATAGCTATAACGACTGTAGTTTTGACTAAAACCAGGAGATTGCATAAAAGGATCGGCACTTACGAAACGTCCGATGTCAGGGTCATAAACACGACCATTCATATGAATTAAATCAAGGTTGTCTAGGTGTTCATGCCCTGTAAATCCAAGCCTAATTTTATTGTATTGTTCATCTTCCTGATGAAGCCGTTTACCCCATGGGTCATAAAAGAACTTTTCAAGAACATTGCCAGTCGAGTCTAGTACACCGACAATAGAACCTATATTATCTTTAATAAAATAGTTATCTTGAGTTGTTGATTTAACAGTATGTTCGGGCTTTTTAAAACCTGAAACTTTCTCAAATGATCGACTATGTCTAACGGGAAAAAGCCAATCAACCTCTTCATAAACACCAACTAAACCATTTGCCCCACTAATATAATGTCTATGTCTAATTCTCTCTGAAGTCGGCAGTAAAGGTTCTACTCCGATTTCTTTAATTTTTTCATAATTGCCAATATAAATTGTTTCTATATGCCGCCTTTGATCTACATAATCTTGAAAAAATCGCTGTCCACTAGGGGTGTATTTAAAAGAAGAATAACTCTTATCATTCTTAACAATGCTCCGAACCAAGTTATCGGCATAATAGCTAAAGTTGCCTTTGTATGAATTGATAACATTACCGTTGCCGTCATACTCAAAGGTTAGTTCTTTTCCTGTAGTTGTAGTGACAGTGTTTAGCCTATTTGAGCTATTGTCATCATATTTGTAATGGCCAAAATCAGACTTCTGTGTAAAGTTACCAACATTATCGTATTTGTATGATTTAGATTTAAAATTTGTTCTATCTGAAATTGATGTTAAACGCCCCAAACTATCAAAAATATTTGCCTGTTTCAGTTTATTTATAGAATCTTTACTATCTGTAATATTGCCAGTTAAGTCGTAGTTATAAAAATTATCTTGAAGAATTTCTTGATTAGAATTTTTTGAAGCTATATTTGATAAATAACCTGAAAATTCATTATATTTCTTAGTAGATACGACACCATTGCCTAACTTTTCTTCTAGAACTCTGCCTACAGCATCATACTTTATCGCCTGCCAATGAACTCTTTTCTGGTTACCTTTTTCACCCTCAACTTTTGTTAGGAAACCAATATCATCATAATAATTTACTACTTTGTATCCAGTAGGCGAAGTGCTCGACTGTAATCTACTATACGGGTCATAGTCTCCTTTTGTAGTAAAACTTTCTCCATTAGCGGTTGTTATGGTTTTGATTGGTCGAGCCAAATTATCATAAAAATATTTTTCTAAGTATCCCTTGTCATCGCCAGCCCAGCTTAGTTTACCAATACCATGTGTAGAGCCATCATAGTGCCAACGAGAAGTTTTATCAGCCTCAATTTTTTTGATCAATCGCCCTAGAACATCATAATGTAATAATGTTATTTGATTTTTAGCATCTACTTGTTTTTTCAGTAGACCTAATGAATTATATTCATATTTCCAATGCCCAAGATCAGGGTCATATGTATCTGTTTTTTCACCTAGCTCATTATACTTATGAACAATACTTTCACCGTTGGCATTTACTGTTTTAATTAAGCGACCACTAAAATCATAATAAAATTTCGTTTCATTCTTTAGTGAATCGACAATTTTAGTGGGCCTTAAAAAATCATCAAAAAAAGTTATAGAGTAATTGCCAAGCGCATCATATTCAGTGGTTTTACGATAACCATATTCTTTACACGTTACTGCGCCATTAGTGGATATATTAAAAGTAGGACGCCCAAGACTATCAAAGTGATTTTTCGACCAATAAGATTGATATTTGCTTTTCGTTAATTTATCGGCAAGCCCTCCTTCCGAATATAACTCTGAACAATTTAACTCCCCTAAGTCTTGTGTGTCATTGAAAACAGCATTGTTAGAATTAGTGCTTAATTGAGCGAAGTGAGGAATAGAGGATTGCTTCAACTGGCCAATGCTACTGTATAAGTATTCTTGAACAATAGGTTTGCCGGCAAAGCCTGTACCGGTAGTTTTTATTTCTCTAGATGCGGAATCATAAAAAGATGTTATTTCTGGTAAATCACCTACTTTCGTTGTAACGGAATAACACTTTTTATCTAATTGGGATTTACAGCTAGTGCGGTGAACTCGACTATCAATGGTAGTGAGCAAACCACTACTATCCATTGATTTTATTAATTGTCCAAAATCATTAACGTACGAATGACTCAAAAGACCATTACTGTCCTCCTGAGTGATAACACTCCCAGTTACAGGATCATATTCAACGACTTTATTTGTATGACCTAACTCATTCGTTACTTCAACTGGAAAACGGCCGCTATTGCGTACAAAGCTAACTTGAGTGCTTCGTGATTTAACATCTTTTGCAGAAACTGTGGTTGTAGTCACATTACCGAATTTATCACGTACATACTGAGTGGTTACTTGTTTTTCATGTCCACAATTACTTATTTCCGAAGTAAGAACGCCTTCTTCCTTCGAATAGGTAAAACAGGCTGATTTACTTTCGCTTTGTTTAGAATTAATGTCAGTAGTTGTTACCATAGACTCTGTAAGTCTTCCTAGAAACCACTTATCTAACCTATCTTCATATTTGCTTTGAGTAACTGTTTGCAACTGATCATTTATTACAACTTTTGATTGAACAACATTTCCGCTGCTAGCGTTTTCATCTTTTTCAAAATCATAGATAAAAGATTGTTCTTTTTTACCCGTTTTATTGCCAAATTCATCAAACTTATTTTCAACGGTTTCTGATATCACTACATTGAAGTTTTTATAGTCCGTTGCTTTACTTATTTTCCAAGTCGAATTTGCTTGTTTGAGCAATAAGTTGTGATCCTCTAATTTCACTCCAGATTCATGTAGAAAAGATCTTCCATTGAGATAGCATTGAGTAACATTTTCTAAAGTACACGTTTGATGATACCTAGTGTAATTGAAAGTATCTGTAGACAAATTAAATTGCTTAAACCATGCAAACCCCATGGACTGCCCACTTAAAGCGTTAATACGAAACCCACTATATTGATAATTAACTTGTGCCAGATCATAGCCTGGCGAGATTAACTGTGAATTTTTTACGAGATAAGCTGGCGGTAATGCATCAATAACTGGGTATACACTGCGTTTAGATAAATTTGGCCGTTGATATATTTTACTAGGCCCATCAACAGCTAAAGACATTGATTCATAATTAATGTTAATTAAATTAAATAAACCATCTTCAATGCTATTAAGAATAGGCAAACCATTAGATTTATTTAGCCATGCTGATTGAATATGTTCGTCTTTGCCATTCTTACTCTCAACAGTACTTTTGACATAATCAGGCAGTCCATCGCCATTAATATCGGTTAATCGTACTCCAGTATCCCCCCTCTTTATACGGGCGAATCCGGCTTTAGGTGTATATTTTGAGTTCTGTACCCATGTTGTTCCATCATTTATCCATGCGCCTTCGTATAAAGTCGATCCATCTTCATTGAGTAACTTTTGAGCGATATCAAGTTTGCTATCACCATTAAGGTCTAAAAACCTAAAACCAAAATCGCCTACATTTATCGATTCATCTGGGATCAGATTGTTATCAAGTTTTAAAATATTCCACTGATTGTCTTTAGTTAAGCTAAAACCATTACCCGTATTGGTATAGGTTATATATGCTTTTTTAAACCCAGCTTTTAACCAGCGCCTTTCAGCAAAATGTAAGTCTGTAAGACCATCGTTATTGTGGTCAATTGGGTATACAGTTAATACATTATTTTTAGAATTAATAGTGCCTAATATTTTTTCTAATTCACCATCTAAACGATAATCTATTCCATCATAAAATTGGCTTTTATATGCCCAACCTTGTCCACTATTAATTAATGCTCCTTTCAAATTCTCTTTATGATAATTATTAATTCTCCCTGGCACTGCTTGATTTAAATCTTCTGGAAGTGGGTCAAATGGATGTTCTTTCTTCCAGAGTTCTTTGGCATCCACTATTTCTTCTGATGACCATTTTGTATTTGCGACTCTGTAAGAAAATAGTATGTCAGGCAAACTATCTCCATTTAGATCCAAAATTTGACTACCTGTAGAGTGGTTTTTAAACTTAATCTGATTATTGGATAATATATGTTGATTGTGGTTTACAAGATCTTCAGAGAATACGGATAAATCTACGCAGATTTTTTTGTTAGTTCTTTCATTAAAACCACAAGGAATATACTCTGGTCTACTTTGCCAAGTGCTTCCATTATTGAGAAGAGCGTACTGATTACGTTTTGCAAAAGATTCTCTTCGTGATGAAAGGATATCAACCCTCCCATCACCGTTTAAATCAACAAATTGAGTTCCCATTGTGCCGGAGCCTTGATGGGTTAATAAAACGTCATTGCTGTTTAATGCGTTTGTATAACTTTTTGCTAATGAACTTTGGTTTTCCCAACTGTAGCCAGTATTTAAATACACACCTCTACTTACCGTTCCATCTTTTTTCTTTATCGCATAGATAAAATCTACCAAGCCATTACCTGAAATGTCTATGATTCGTATACCGGTATCTCCACCGTTCTCTGAAATAATACTTATTGGGGGCTTAAAGCAATCTTCACACTTATCTCCGTTTGAATCATTAAACCTTTGCCATCCATTTCCTGTATTTCTGAAACTTTTGTCATTTGTTACAACATCTTGCAAACCATCTCCATTGAGATCAATAAATTGAGTCCCTAGACTTGCTTTATCGAACTTAGAAATTTTTACTGGTGGCTGCCTATCAGAGGCCAACTGCCAAGAATCATTAAACACCTTATAAACTTTGGGGTCGAAACTCCCATCATGATTATAAAAAAATACCAATTCATCTAAACCATCATTATCAAGGTCAATAGAATTGTTATATGTGTCAGCTAGATTATGGTTTAGCGGCAGTGGGCTTAAATTATTAAAATTGTTTATCCACTTGTGAGTCTTAATGCCTGCATCAATTTCTACATCTTGAATTAATACTGTTTCTCCTAAGTCTTGGTCATGGAAAATAATATCAATTAGTCCATCATTATTTGTATGTGAAAATATTATGTTGGATTGATTAAATAAATTTACACCATTTAGAGTAGAACCTAGCAGCTCTTGCTTTTCCCAACCACCTTGGCTGGCAAAATAAAAATTTGATGTTTTAACATCATTTTTATTAGTGCTAACAATTAAATCTAAAAATTCATCATCGTTTATATTGACTAAGTGGTATGAAATCTCATCTCTATTGAAACCAGTAAATGAAAGATTAAATTTCTCTTTTGTCTCACGTTCCCAGCCATCTCGTTTAGCCAATAGAACACCAATATCAAATACTTTATTTGAATCTGAATAATTAACCGTCAACAAGTCCCCAATGGAATCGACATTGATATCAATTAACTCTAGTTTTTCAACTTTCTCTATATCAAAGTTATCAGAGCGTACCCATTCATCACTATCTTGGAGGTAAGCATTAAACTTATTTTCAATATTGTCATTAGGAATTAAAACATCACTTAGATTGTCATTATTGATATCTATAAATATTGGCGAAATATTTCCAATGTTCTTTTTAATGTCTGGAAGCTTTGATAAACCGCCATTTAATGCCCATCTCTCGCCTTTTATTTCATAAATACCGTTCTTATAATTTTTTGCTCCAGAGACTAAAAGCTCAGGAATTGCATCATTATTTATGTTCAGCAAAGAAACATTTATTGGTTCATTTGAGTCTGCTAGAGGGAATGGTATTTTGTAGTCTTGGCCAGATAGCTCTTTCCAGCTTGATGACGAACCTTCAAAATATTTTGAAATTAATTCTCCAGAAACAACCTCGCCATATAATAAATCAGGGTAATTATCACCATTGAAATCTTCAATTAAATAGGCCTTAGAGTTAAAGTTATGCTGTGAAAAAAGTGGGATACCATCTGTATTTTTAACTTCTTCCCAGATTGAGTCTCCAGTATCAGTTCCTCCACTAAAGTATTTAAATTTTGTTGGTTTATATGTCTGTCCTGTTTGACCTGATACCTCTATTTCTTTCAATAAGAAATCTGTTTTTGAATATCCTTTTTTGTGTTTAATGGCATACTTTCTGTAAATCGAATTTCCAAATTTAGATTCTATACTAACCAGTCTTTTATCATTTTTAATTTGATAGCCCAGCAAGTGCTTTTCTTCTGGTGAAAAGTTATCATTTAAATCAGCATACTCAAACTTGACTGAAGCGTACGTCTCTAAACCAGTATTAATATTGCCTGTATACTTAATTTCGCTAACTTCATAACTACCAAAACCATTAAAGGAATATTCAAAGTCGATATAGTTTCCAAATGAATCCAGAATACGATTACAAAGCCATATCAGTACCCGGTCATTCCCCAATAAGACTTTTGAAGATGATTTCCCATACTCCATTGTTAAACCTGCTTTAGTATTAACAATAAAGCTTTCTGGTCCAATGCCATTATTTGTAGCTACAATTTTTGAATAATTATTTATTAAGGTTCTGTATTCAGTTTTATTTGGAGAGATTGATTTAACTGGTATAAGTTTTTGCCCATCTAGAAATAGAGAGTCTAAGTCTGTAAACGTAACACCAGATACGACTCCATCGTCTAGTAAGTTTCTTCCTCCTCGTGAAATTGAAGACAAACCGCTTAATGACCACCCTCTACCTAAAGATGTTTGGCTGGACTGACTACTGTATGAAATAGATAGCGCTGGTTGCATACCTGCGGTTCCGGGACTTACTTCAATTGGAATGTTATATGTTGCGGCCCCACTATTTGTAACCTGAAAATCTCCCTTTAAAGAGCCGGGGAGATAAATAGTTTCACTGAACGATAAAAAAGAAATAGAAGATAGCGCTAAGATATAAATTGTGTAAATTATTTTTGGTGTGAAGAGTCCATTCATACTTATCTCATAACTATCAATGTTTACTGTCTAATTTATATACAAAATCAAACTAAAGCAATTGTTAAATAATATTACATATGTCTTGACTGTGGTTGTTTTTTAAACAAACAATATATGACAAATTAATAATGACTTTAGCAACTAGTTGTTAGGTTAATGAACAGGGAGGTTACTTATATGAAAAAATGGCTGTCAATATTATCTCTATGCGGACTCATCGGCTGTGCTACAAACCCTATAAAAGGAGACCATGAGCCTTTTGATGCAGCCAATATATGCCTGGATAAAGTCCCTGTAGAGTGGATTGAAGACGGGCATATTTATACAACTTTAACACTTACTGATATTAGTGATTACAGTGAAAGAAGACAGCTAATGTTGTCATATTATTCGCAGTACCCTGATATAGACACTGACTATGAGGCTGTTCCTGTTTCATTGAAATATTTGCTACTTCCTTGGAAGTGGGAATGGAGAAATGATATCACAGGGCAACTCCACTCTCTTCATGGGGGGGATAGGTCAGAAATAGACGATAGAAGAGAAAATATACGTAATGCTCTTAGTAAAACATTAGCTAATGAAAAGTATGACTGGTTAACTGGACTAATAATTCATGCTTACGGTGATGCATATGCCCATACAAAGCACTCATATAACTCTTCTACAGAAACGGCTTATAACGTTTGGATAGGGCATGCTATTCCTAGTCTCTTAGGAAAAAGTCCGGATAAAATTAAAGCACCATTGAATGAGCCAAAGTACCTAGGGTATATTGAGAACCTTTATTCTTCGATGAAAAAGTCTTCTGACACAAATGAGGAATTTTTAAAATTCTACAATTTTGTTGATGAATTAAAATGCAATGGCGGTAAATGCCCTAATTTTCATGCTTTATTTAATAATAAATTCCCTTCAGATCAGAGTCCAATCAATATATTTAGGAAGTGCATGAATAACACTGCACGGCAACTTTCAGTAAGTGAAGTTCAGCAAGCGATGGACCTAATCAAAGGTAAAACTACGACTCTTTCTCTATAAAGTACCTTCATAGGATGAGTTTTCTTTGCTAATGGGGGTATTTTAGTAGTTAATAAAAACAAGAGGTTAGAATTGTCTTCGTTTTAATTACATCAAGAGGTTAAAATAGAAGTCCATTCTATTGGGGTTGTAGGCCTAGATTGTCTTCGTTTTAAATCCACGGATACATAATTGTATTGAAGGAAATATATCTCAAGATTGGCATTGTTAAAAAATGGCAGGTAATGTATTGTTTTTATTATTTTTAATTAAAAGGAGTTTCGTTAAAATGATTCAGATTTTATGTCATCCCGGT
>Ga0209396_1000958_pt1 | contig 33073 bp, 27 predicted proteins | sample GOMGulsemesocosm_6_FD_184638 | JGI IMG/M metagenome (GOLD analysis project Ga0209396, IMG submission 184638) | Methane-oxidizing microbial communities from mesocosms in the Gulf of Mexico - GOM8C Gulf of Mexico (SPAdes) (version 2) | ecosystem: Environmental > Aquatic > Marine > Cold seeps...
AATGAGATCATCAAAATCTAGCGCATTATACGCTTTCATGTGTTTATGGTAACGCTGATAATACTCAGCGTATTCATTACTATCGGCATCACTGGCCATTTTTAGTGCGTCATCAGGTAAAAGCAAATCATTCTTCCAGTTTGAAATCATGCTTTGTAATTTACTGAGTAAGTCTTTATCACCATCGAGTTCATCAATGGTGAGTTCTTTAAGTAATGCTAAAGAGTCCTGATCATCAAATAAGGTAAAACCAGGTTTATAACCAAGAATTTTTATTTCACGGCGAACAATATCTAGGCCTAATGAGTGAAAGGTAGAAACGGTTAGCCCACGAGTGAGATCCTTGCCGAGCATCTTTTGAATACGCTCTTTCATTTCACGTGCGGCTTTGTTGGTAAAGGTCACCGCAGCAATATTACGGGCTTTATAATCACATTTTTGAATTAAGTAGGCGATTTTTTGACAAATAACCCCGGTTTTTCCTGAGCCTGCGCCTGCCAAGACAAGGCATGGGCCGCTCACATACTTTACCGCTTCATTTTGTCCGGGATTTAGTTTCATTACTTTAATACCAATTCTATTAAGTTATTCACTACTCAGAGCTATATTAGCGAGCTTAGAACAAGCAAAATTGGTTAAACATAGTTAGTCTATATTTCATTAATTTTGCGCTGTTATCAGTTTGCTAATTAGCTCCTAAAGGGTGAATTTTAAAGGCTTCTATGCTGCGTTATTTATTTTGAGAAGGGAGTAACCATTCTCTTCAATCAATGCCTTGCCTCTAAGCCTTTTAATTTTTGCTGAGTGGAAAAGAATTTAATAGAAGTGGTATTTTAGTTACATTATTCAAATAAACTTCGAGCTGGGTATTTTACCTGTTTTTAGTCAAAGGCAAAACAGTTACAATGCTTCTAAATGCAAATCGATGAGAAACTATTATGATCAATGCAAAAAAAATTGAAGAAATTGCCAAACAAGTAACTGACTCTATTCCTCCTGGTTTAAAAAATATTGCCAGTGACTTTGAAGATAAAGCCAAGACTATTATGCAGAGTAAATTATCACAACTTGATGTGGTAACCCGTGAAGAGTTTGATGTGCAAACACAAGTATTGATAAAAACACGCGCTAAATTAAGTGAACTTGAAGCTAGGCTGACTGAAATAGAAGCAAAAATAGCTGATAGCTAAGCTACATAAAGCGAATTAAGTTAAGCAAAAATATTACCAAAACCTATTCAATTACCAAGGATTAGATAATTCATGTCAGTTACTAAAGTCGCCTTAACGTCAGGCCCTTCAAAAATTACCTGCTTCAAAGCTTATGATATTCGCGGAAAACTAGGCGAGCAGTTAAATACCGATGTTGCTTATCGTGTTGGTCGTGCTTTTGCACAACACACTCAAGCAAAAAGTGTTGTTGTAGGTGGTGATATCCGTTTAACCAGTGAAGAGCTAAAACAAGCATTATCCCAGGGACTAATGGACGGTGGCAGCAATGTTATTGATTTAGGTTTGGCTGGTACTGAGCACATTTATTTTGCTACTAGCCACTTAAAATGTGATGGCGGTATTGTCGTTACAGCAAGTCATAACCCAATTGATTACAATGGCATGAAGCTTGTTAGAGAAGACTCAAAACCGATTAGTGGTGATACCGGGCTTTTTGATATTCAAGCATTAGCCGAGCAAAATGATTTCATCGACGTTAGCACAAAAGGCACATTGACCACTGTTGATATTAGCCAGCCTTATACTCAGCATCTACTCACTTATATCGATAATAAAAATATCACGCCATTAAAATTAGTGGTTAATGCGGGTAATGGTACGGCAGGTCCTGCACTTGATGTCATTGAAGAAGCTTTTAATGCTTTAAACGTTCCTGTTGAATTTATAAAAGTACATCATCAACCCGATGGTAGTTTCCCTAATGGTATTCCAAATCCTTTATTAGTGGAAAACCGCGCTGCGACACGTGATGCAGTAATTAAGCATGGCGCAGATATGGGTATTGCTTGGGATGGTGACTTTGATCGTTGTTTCTTGTTTGATGAAAATGGTAAGTTTATTGAAGGTTATTACATTGTTGGTTTATTAGCGGACAATTTTTTAAGTAAGGTTGAAGGCGATAAATCACAAGCAAAAATTATCCATGATCCAAGGTTAACTTGGAATACAATCGATATTGCTGAGCAAGCGGGTGGTCAAGCAATCCAAAGTAAAACCGGCCATGCTTTTATTAAAGAGCGCATGCGCAGTGAAGATGCTATTTATGGCGGTGAAATGAGTGCTCATCACTACTTTAGAGATTTCTTCTATTGTGACAGTGGCATGATCCCTTGGTTATTAATCGCTGAGTTGGTTTGTTTACGTAAACAGCCACTGTCGAGTTTAGTAAAAGAGCGTATTGCTGCTTATCCCTCGTCAGGTGAAATTAATAATAAGATAGCTGACCCTAAAGCGGCTATTGCACGTGTATTTGAGTTCTATCAAGAGCAAGCACAAGTTATTGATAAAACGGATGGTATTAGCATGGAGTTCGGTAATTGGCGCTTTAATTTACGCAGTAGTAATACTGAGCCGGTAGTGCGTTTAAATGTTGAATCAAAAGCTGATGAAACATTAATGCAAGAGAAAACAGCGCAAGTACTAGCCTTGTTACTCGCTGAGTAGTCCTCTGTTATGGCTGAGAGTTTAATGGCTGAGAGCTTAATGGCTGAAGGAGAGCAATTTTCTTACCGTGAACTTTCACTAGCTGAATTTATTAATCAGTATGAAAGCTGCGTACCCAAGGCAAAGTTATTTGAGTTAACTTTACCTTGGCTTAGTGCGACTGCAGAATTTATGCACTGTACTAGTAGTCAAGTTATAGTGCATTGTTTATATCAAGAAAATAAAGGGCAAGAGTTAGCTTTATTTCTTGCTTGGCCTCTAGTACATAAAGCCTCATCTAAGGCGCATATTAGTTCGCTTACTAGTTTTTATTCATCGGTTGCAGAGCCCATTTTTTTTACTGACACGGCTCAGCAATATCTATCTTTTTTATTAAGTTTTATTGCTCAAAATCATCCTTGGAAAACCATGCTGTTAGGTCCCTTTACTGAGAACTATGCCACTGAAGGTAGTGTTATTAAAAGTAGTGTTACCGAAGCATTAACTCAATATTTTCCTTATCATTCCATCTTTTCTAAAACTAATAATGTTTGTCAACAAGGGATCTGTGATTACGCGAGTTATTATCAACAAAGACCTAGTCAGTTAAAAAACACCATTAAAAGGCGAGAGAAAAAACTAGCAAGAAATCATCCTTATCGCATAGAAATCATTATGACACTGGACTTATTTCCACAAGCATTCTCAGCTTATAAATACATTTATCAACAAAGTTGGAAGGGAGATGAATTTAGTTTCGATTTTATTGAAAAAGTATGCCTTGCGGCGTTAGCTGAAAATAAATTACGTTTGGGCATCTTGTATGTAAATGGTGAGCCTGCCGCTGCACAACTTTGGTTTTTACAAACCGCCTATGATAATGATATGGTTGGAAAAACTACAGCGTCTATTTTTAAGTTGGCATATACACCTAAGTATCAAGAGTTTTCTGTAGGCTCTATACTATCTTTAGCTTTATCTGAGCATGTTATAGACCAAGATAAGGTGACTAGTATTGAATTTGGTATGGGCTCTGAGCCATACAAAAAAGATTGGTTAAGTGATAATAGAATACGCAAAAGCTACCTGATTTATAATGCTGATGGTATTTATGGCAAGTTAAGGGTATTCCGTCAGTTATTATTGCCTCGATTAGCTAAAAGAATCATAATCGCCTTTAGAGGTAAAAGAACTTTTCAAAAGGGTAAATAAGTAATAATGAACACAGCACATACTATTGACCAAAAAAACGAACAAACAACAGCCCAAATAATTACCATTTTAATGGCAATTATTCCTGGTTATGACAATGATTTTTGGTCGGCAGAAACCGAATTGTTTGGCGCTATTGCTGAGTTTGACTCGATGGCAATTGTTACGTTAATAGGGGAGATTGAAGAGCAATTTGATATTGAACTTGATGATGATGATATTAGCGCGGAAAACTTTGCTACCATCAGCAGCCTTGCTGAATTAATACTTGAGTGCGATTAAAGGCATTTCATTTATTAGGTCTTTGCTATGATTAATTGTAACGCAGAATTTTACTCCGGCACGAAAGGGCAGTTATTTCGCCTTACACGTACACCTGAGAACATTAATGCGCATATAATCTATATTGCCCCTTTATTTGAACAAGCAAATCAAACTCGGCATATGTTAACTCGTAGTGCGATAAGTGCTTACTCACAGGGCGTGGAAACTGTTATTTATGATCACTTTGGTACAGGTGATAGCGAGGGTGAATTGATCGATGCCAGTCTCGCTCTTTGGCAACAAGACATCATTGCACAAATTAGCGCAATTAAAACTTCTTCTTCCAAGCCTATATTTATTTCCGTATTGTTATCAGCGGCATTATTAATAAATAATGAAATTTTAGTTTTGCTTGATGGCCTGTTATTAATTCAAGCAGATTTCAATGGCAAAAGTTTTACTCGGCAGTTAAAGCGTATGTCGGTTGCCGGAAATCTAGTTAAAGCACCTATAAGTAAAAGTAGTAATAATAAAAACGATGATAAAGGTTGTGGTGATAGCAGCTATGTCGATATTGCTGGCTATCAATTTACTCAGCAGTTATTTGATGAGTTAGCCAAACAAAACATTAATAAGCTCTCGGAATATAGCGTAGCCTGTACTTGGTTTGAATGGTTAAGCTCAGGTATTGAATTAACGCCTAGCCGATTAAAACAACTGCAAGCTTTTCAGCTCATTCTTCCACAAACTGAGTTTGTTATGGTTGATGATGTTAAGTATTGGCAAGCGACAGAGTTACAACTAGCTCAGAAATTTCTACAACAAGAGCCGCAGATCATATTGCAGTTACTTGAAAAATATAAAGCAGGTAGACAAAGCTAATGGTAGAGCAAGCGATTACTTTTCATAGTCGTAACCAGCAACTTGTAGCCATTGAACACCTCGCTGAGCCAAATCAACTTAGTCATAAGGGGGTCATCATTGTTGTTGGTGGCCCACAAACACGTGTTGGCAGCCATAGGTTGTTTGTCTACTTAGCGCGAGCTTTAGCTAAAGCGGGTATTAGTGTTTTTCGTTTTGATTATACTGGCGCAGGTGATAGTGAAGGAGATATTACTGACTTTAGCGATATCCAAGCTGATATTGATGCGGCAATGATATGTTTTTCTAAGCGTAATACAAAACTGACTGAGCTGAGTTTATGGGGGCTTTGTGATGCAGCCTCTGCCATTTTACTTTATTTACAGCAGAATCCAGAACAGCCATGCAATATTACCAATCTGGTGCTGGTAAACCCTTGGGTTAGACAAACGCATACCGAAGCAAAAGCTTATTTACGTTCTTATTATGTTAAGCGCTTTTTTAGTAAAAATTTTTGGCAAAAATTATTCTCAGGAAAAGTAAAAACGCACACTGCATTTTCTGAGATACAAGATTTTCATAAACAAAGTCAAGAAAGCGATAAACTTAACGCAATGGATAATTTTGTTACTCATATGCTACAAGGGCTGGCAGGTTTTACCGGTCAAAGTCATATATTGCTGAGCGGTAATGATCTAACTGCTGATGAGTTTACGTTATTAGTTAAAAGTAATAAGCATTGGCGTGCGCTAATGGCGCAGGCTAATATAAGTCAGAAATTCATTGAGCAAGCGGACCATACTTTTTCACAGCGAGATAAACAGCAGCAATTAATTGAATTAACTTCTACTGTATTAATTTAACCATAAAGTTAATTAATCGTTAATAAATTTACTTAACTTGTATTATTTGCCCCCATAAATGCTTTACAATTGCACAATTAGCTACACATAAGTTTTTAATTCCCCCGAATAAATCTATAAACCTTTTAAGGAAGTAAAATGAAAATAGGGATTATCGTTGGCACTCGCCCAGAAATAATCAAAATGGCACCTGTTATTCGCGAATGTAAAAAACGCGGTATCGCCAGCTTTATTATCCACTCAAATCAACATTATTCACAAGAGATGGATAGTATCTTCTTTAAAGAGCTTGAATTACCTGCGCCTGATTATAACTTAGGTGTAGGTTCAGGCTTACATAGTAATCAAACGGGTAATATTTTGATTGAGATGGAGCCTATCCTCTTACAAGAAAAACCTGATGTGGTACTAGTACAAGGCGATACCAATACAGTATTAGCTGGCGCATTAGCCGCGTCTAAACTTGATATTAAGGTTGGTCATATTGAAGCCGGTTTACGTAGTTATGATCGTACTATGCCAGAAGAGACAAATCGTATTTTAACGGATCATATGAGTGAATATTTATTTGCTGTAGGCCCTAATCAACATGCAATATTGGCCAAAGAAGGCATTGGTAGTGATAAAATATTTACTGTCGGCAATACAGTATCTGATTCATTATTTCAACATTTAGAAATATCAGCCAACACTAGTACTATTTTAACAGACTTAGATGTCGTCTCAAAAGAGTTCTTCCTTGTTACCGCTCACCGAGCTTCAAATGTTGATATCCCGGCAAACTTGTTAGAACTATTAGCATTATTCGATAAATTGCATGCTAAATATAGTCAAACTATTGTTTGGCCAATTCATCCCCGAACCCAAGCAAAGCTGAAAGAGTTTAATATTGAATTACCAGGGTATTTAAAGCTCCTTCCACCGATAGGTTATTTAGATTTTATTCAATTACAAAAACATGCCCTGTTAATCTTAACGGATTCGGGTGGTATTCAAGAAGAAGCTTGTTTACTTGGCGTGCCTTGTATTACTTTACGTGAAAATACAGAACGACCAGAATCTATTGAAGTGGGTGCTAATGTATTAGTGGGTCGTGATGCAGATAAAGCACTTGCGGCAGCTGATAAATGGTTAGCGTCTGACTCGACTGACTTTAGTTGGGATAATCCCTTTGGTGATGGTCATGTTGCTGAAACGATTTTAGACATCATTACTAATTCAGTGCCTAATACACTTGATGCAGAAATCATTGCTAAAAATGAAACCTTAAGTGTTGTTGGTTTGGGTTATATGGGTTTACCTATTGCAAGCCTGTTGGCCGAGGCAGGTTATAGCGTAACCGGTGTTGACTTAAACAGCGAAAAAGTAGCCGCAATTAATGCTGCGCAATGTCCGTTTGATGAAGTAGGTCTACCTGAACTTATAAAGAAAGTGGTAACGCAAGGATTCTTAAAGGCGAGCACTGAATTAACATCAAGCGAAACATACTTAGTGGCAGTTCCTACACCACATAAAAATAACAGCTGTGATCGCAGTTATGTATTTAGTGCTGTAGATGCTATTGCTAAAGTCGCCAAAAATGGCCAAACCGTGATTGTTGAGTCCACTATCTCACCACAAACAAGTTTAGCTGTAGTCCAACGCTTTGCTGATGCGGGTTTAACTATTGATGTTGTTCATTGTCCTGAGCGTGCTATTCCAGGACAAACCCTACATGAACTTGTTCATAATGACCGAATTATTGGCGCAGCAAACCCTAAAGCACAACAAAAAGTTAAAGCCGTTTATCAAAGCTTTGTTAAAGGTGAGGTCTTCTTAACAGACTTAACCACAGCAGAGTGCATTAAATTAGTGGAAAATACCTCTCGTGATGTGGGTATCGCTTTTGCTAATGAGTTATCAGAAGTTTGCCAAGAATTAAACGTAGACGTATATGAAGTTATTCGTTTAGCAAACCGTCACCCAAGAGTGAATGTATTAACGCCAGGTCCTGGTGTCGGTGGTCATTGTATTCCAATTGACCCTTGGTTCTTGGTTGAAAATACCAAAGCTGGTGAATTTGTTCGTTTAGCGCGTGCTATTAATGACAAACGTCCAAGTATTGTTGCACAACAAGCACTAGATTTATTAGGCGCTGATTTAGCAGGTAAAAAAGTAGGTATTCTTGGCGTGGCGTATAAAGCCAATGTAGATGATTGTCGAGAATCTCCGGCCGACGCTATCCATGAGCACTTTATTAAAGCGGGAGTGGATGTTAGTTATCATGATCCATTTGTACCAAGCTGGCATTGTGCACGACAAGATACGCTAACAGCTATTAATGAGTGGGCTGATATTCTAATCTTAGTCACTGATCATGAGTGTTATAGTAATTTGTCGTTAACTACGCCACTACTCAATACACGAGCATAATAGATACACATAGAACGTGTTTATAAAAAAGCCCATTAGCTTGATTGATAATGGGCTTTATTTTTATGTTTTATTGGCACAATAAGATAGTATGTTGGCAAGGTCACAATAAAATAATTATAAAGCTAATACTAAGAAGCGATTGAATTGGTTACTTGGTATTTATCATTGGTATAAGGAAGACAAAATGAAATTCGTTAAAGCATCCCTCTGTTTAAGTATTGCACTAGCACTAACCGCTTGTGGCGAGCAAGCATCACTAGAGTCTCATCTGAGCAATGCTAAAAACTACCTTAGCCAAGATAAAATTAATGAAAGTATTATAGAACTTAAAAATGCTATTCGTCTGGATAGCAAAAATGGCGAAGCACGATTTTTACTTGGTCAGCTTTATTTGAATTTAGGTGATGGCCCTGCTGCGGTTAAGGAATTGGAACGAGCTCAGTCGTTACAGTATGCGGATAATAAAGTATTGCCCTTGTTAGCTAGAGCTTACATTTTAACTGACAGTGATAGTGATGTCTTAGCACTTAGCACCGCGGCTTCTCAATTAGCCGTAGAAGAACAAAGCCAGTACTTAGCCTATCAAACTCTTGCAGCACTGCGCAGCGAGCAGCCTGAACTAGCAAAACAAAGCGTAGATTTAGCACAATCACTTGCTCAGCAAAGTCTTTATAGCATGTTAGCTTCAGCATACTTTCAATTATCAGAAAGTAAGTATGATGAAGTAAAAACACTTATATCACGGATGTTAACTATAGATACTCAGCAGGTTGATGTGTTGATGTTGCAAGGGCAGGTGTCCATGGTGACCAAAGAATACCAAGTAGCAGCAGAAAGTTTTAAGCAGTTTTTAGCGCTACAGCCTAGATTTGGATTGGTGCAATTATTATTAGCTAATGCACTGCTAAAATCTGAAAATTATGACGAAGCAGAAAAACATGCCGATGCAATATTAGCTCAAGTGAGTGGTCAGCCATTTGCACATTATATTAAAGCTATGGTGCGCTTTCATGCTAAGGACTTTACCAATGCGAGTGAACATGGTGAAGCTGCATTATCGGCAAATTTTAATCAATTTAATTTGAAGTTAGCGGTTGGAGCTAGTGCTTTTTATCTAAAAAATTGGCAGCAGAGTCATCGTCATCTGTCAGCGATTGTTAAGTACTTACCAAAGGAACACCAAGCAAGGCGTATGCTTGCAGTAACTCAGTTAGAGCTAGGTTTAATTGATGAAATAAGCGCAACTATTGGTAATTTCGAAGGGGAGTCAGCAGGTGATTCACAATTTTTATCCTCATTGAGCTATAAGCTACTGGAATTAGGCGCGACAGCTGAGGCTAAAAAGTTGCTTTCGTACACTGAAAGTTCTGCGTTAGACAGTCCAGGCGATAATGCTAGACAGGGCATCCTAAAATTAATGATGAATGATCCTTCAGGCATACAGGACTTAGAAGATGCAGTGAAGTTAGACCCAGGGTTTATTGAAGCTGAATTAGCGCTAGCCTTTGCTGCATTGCAAAGTGATGATATTAAAAAAGCCCGTGACATAGCGAATAAATGGCAAGAGAAATATCCAGAAAAGGCTGGCGGTTATAGCTTGATGGGCAGTATTTTCATAAAAGAAGAAAAGTACCCTGAAGCTGAAAAATCCTTAAAGCAGAGTTTAGCGTTAGAGCCCGATAATATATTTGCGCTGACTGAACAGCTGAGATCAGCTCGTCAACAAAAAAATGAGCCTTTGAGTAAGCAGCGTGCTGATGACTTAATGGTACTTGCACCGAGTAATAACAAAGTGTTGAGGCATTATTTTGGTGTTTACCGCAACCAAATGGCACTAGAAAAATTACAAGCTGCTTATCAAGTAAATAAAGCAGATGTTAAAAAAGCGATATTACTTGCCGAAGCTATGGTGAGTTTGACGCAATATAAAAAAGCAGAGAGTTTGCTTGTTAGTATGATAGAAACGCCCAAATTGCCAAAACGTTATTGGCAAATATTGATGTTTACTTATAAAAAACAAAGTGACGGTGAAAATGTTCAATCAACATTAGAAAGTTGGTTAAAAGCAAGCCCTTACCATATTGAACCCGTGGTACTTTTAGCTGATTTGCATGCTAGTCGTGGTAATAATGAACGTGCATTAAATGTAGTTAAAAATGGTTTGAATTACCATAAAGGTAATTTGGTACTACAGTTAGTCAAAATGCAATTATTGTTAAATAGTAAACAAATAACTCCGGCAAAAACTCTTTATAAAACACTAGCGCTTTTAAATATTAATGATGCTTTAAAACAAGGTTTTCTTGGTCGCATCGCTTTATTAGAAGAAAAATATGATCAAGCAGTACCAAAACTTACCAAGCTATATCAAGTTTATCCTAGTAGTCAAAATGCTGTTTACTTAGCTGGTGCGTACTTGGGCAACAAAGAAAAGACAAAAGCAGTTAAAGTACTCGAACATTACCTAACCATAGATGCTAATGAAAATCGCATTAAAACTATGTTGGCTGGTATCTACCTTGAAAATGATACCAATAAGGCGATTACAGTTTATGCTGATGTTGTTAAAAAACAACCGAATAATATTATTGCCCATAACAACCTTGCGTGGCTGTATCTAGAAGAAAATAAAGTCGATAAAGCTTTAATACACTCCAAAAAAGCATTTGAACTAGCACCACATATTGCCAATATTGTTGATACCTACGGTAAAGTATTGCTTAGCTCTGGTGATAAAAGAGCAGCTTTGAAATATGCCAGTAAAGCCGCTGAAATAACTAATGGAAAGGATGCTGATATTCAATTGAATTATGTCGAAGCCTTGATTGCTAATAGTCGCTCAAATGAAGCGAAGGATATATTAAGCAAAATTATTACGGCAACAGATGAACAAAAAAATAAGAAGGCTGAACTATTTTCGACTTTATAAAATGACTTAGTTCCTCCTAAAAAACGACTGCAATTGCAGTCGTTTTTATTGTGTATATAGAGTATTCATTGGGTGCTCTATTATCTTACTATTTAAAAAAGCCATGCCGTAATCATTACTTACCTGGCTAAGATTCCTCAAAGGATTTGTTATGAATAAATTATTAGTTACCTCCGCTATTGCTTTAGCATTAAGTATTAGTGCCTGTAGTGAACAAAAGAGTGCAGAACAGTTATTAGTGAGTGCTGAGCTATATAGCCAGCAGGGCAAGTTTTCTAACGCCATTATAGATTTTAAGAATGCAGTACGTTTAGCGCCCAAAAGTGCCGAAGCGCGTTTAGGTTTAGGTCATGCCTACCTTTACCAAGGTAATTATATAAGTGCTGAAAAAGAGTTAGATAGAGCGGTAGAGCTTGGCGCTGACTTTGCAAAAACAGTCGCTTTACTTGCGCAAGTAAAAACGAGACTAGATAAGTTCTCTGAGGTCGAACAATTAGTTATAGACAGTGAAGATCTCATAGATAATGATTATTTAGTGGTTTTAACTTATGCAGGTATGAGTGCACTTGCAGTTGGGGAGTTAACAAAGGCACAAGATTACTTTTCTCAAGCAGCAGCAATTGATAACAATGCTGATTATGGTCAATTAGCAAAAGCTTACTTATTACATATTGATAATAATACAGAGGAAGCTTTAATTACGGTTGATGCCTTACTCGCAGACAACAACGATTTCTCAGAAGCAATTAGGTTACAAGGTTCTTTACATTTTTCAGTGAAAGACTTTGATAAAGCTAGCCAAGCATTTGAACAATATATGGCTTCACATCCTCAAGATTATAATATTCAATTTTTTCTAGCCAATACCCTGATTAAGGCGGAAAAGTTTGAAGAAGCCAATGTACTTACCAATAAATTATTAAAGTACTTTAAAAAGTCACCGCTTGCACTGCAATACAAATCGCAAATAGAATTTGAAGCAGGAAATTATGCAGAGGCTAGAGAGTTTGCCAGCCAAGCGACAGCTTTTGATGAAAGTTTTGTTGTGGCTAAAATGGTTGCCGGCGTCAGTTCATATAAACTAAATGAGCTAGAACAAGCATACGGTTATTTGATTGGTTTAGAGAATATGTTACCGGCAATACACCCGATTAACGTTATTTTGTTATCCATTAAAATAGAGTTAGGTCACACCGATGATTTAGTAAATTCAGTCGCTAGGCTGAATGCATTAAAAAATAGTGAAAGCGATATTGATTTACTGCAAATAACTAGCACAGAGTTAATGAAAGCAGGGGATTACACCAGTGCACAATCCTTATTAAATAAAGCTAACCAAATTGATCCGTCTAATGCCACCGTTAAAGTGCGCCAAGGGGCTTTGTTGCTCAGTCAAGGAGACTTGTCTGGTATCAAGTCATTAGAGCAAGCATTAACGATTGACCCAAGTTTACATGAAACTGAATTTGCTTTAGCGCGTCAGTATATTCAAGGAGATGAAATCAGTAAGGCACAAGCTATTGCTGACAAATGGTTGTCGAATGAAGAGCATCAAGCCGTAGGGAATGTATTGTCTGGCATGATTGCCTCAAAAAGAAATGATGTCGTTTCAGCTGAAAAGTATTTCATTAAGGCGCTCTCGTTAGACAAAAACAATATCAGTGCACATTATAGTTTAGCTTCTGTCTATTTATTCAAAGAGCAAGCAGAAGATGCAATAGCGGGTTACAAAAAGGTGATAGAACTAAATCCTAATCATCAAAATGCTATTAAATTTTATGGTGTCTTACAAGCAACAAATAAAAATACTGCTGAAGCTATTTCTTTTTTAAGTGCGTTACATGATCAAAACAAACTTAATGGTAAAGTTCATAAAAATCTGGTTATTGGATTAGCCCAAAATTTACGCCAGAGTGAGCATCTGTCCGCTGCAATTGACGTATTAACCAGCATTAAAAATGAGAAGAACCTATCAGCGCGATACTGGACCATATTAGCAAATACTTACAAAATTAATAAGCAATTAGAGAATGCATTCTCTACACACGAACAAGCCATTGAAGCAAAACCTACCAGCTATATCCTTAGGCTCGGCTACATAAATACCTTAGAGCAATTAAAAACATATGGTAAAGCCTTGTTAGTTACTAAGCGAGCAAATAAAGATTTTCCGAATGATGTAAATTTAATATCAATGTTAGCTCATTTAGAGCTTGCTAATAACAATGTGCAGGCAGCTAAAAAACAGTTAGCCATATTAGAAGCAAAGGGGGTTTCTAATACCTTAATTCTTGGTACTGAAGCAAACATTGCCATGAGAGATAAAAATTACGACTCTGCAATTCATCTATATCGCGGGATTTATGACGAAGAGTCAAGTGCGCTAAATGTTATTCACTTAGCGAGAGCTCTACAATTTTCGCAACAAACTGATGCTGCCGAACAGCTGTTAGAAAGCTATTTAATAGATAGTGTTGAAGACAATAAAGTAAGAGGGTTACTCGCCGAGTTATACGGGCAGAATAATATAGACGGTAATAAGAATGTTAAGATCATTATGACTTACCAAGATATGATAAAAGCTCAACCAGATAATATAGCGGCGTTAAACAACCTCGCTTGGCAGGAATACCTGACTGGTGATTTAGTTAATGCTAAAAAACACATTGAACAAGCGATCGTCATTTCGCCTGATAATCTTTCATTACAAGAAAGCTATGGCGTTATTTTAGCTGCGAAGAAAGAATATACCAAGGCAATTGAAGTCCTCTCTGGTGCACTTGATAGTGGCTCTGTAGATGTTAATGCTCAGGTAAGCTTGGCTGAAGCTTATATAGCGAATAACCAAAAGGAGTTGGCCAAAAAAATCCTTGCGGGTTTAAGTGATCATGATAGTACATTGAATATTAAAATTGCTAAGCTAAAGCAACTTGTTCAGTAGCAAAAAGGCAGCCGAAATAGAAAATATAGGTTGTCAGAAAATTTTACACTCTGTTATTCGCTTGTTAACTGCATAAAATGCGCCATTGTTTATTTATTGATTTTTAAGGGTAAATTAAATAAATATCAAGTTGGCACAACAAGTGCTTTAGTGCTGTTAGAATTTACAAATTAAACCGAATATCTAAAAGGAAATTTCATGAATTTATTAAAAACTTTTGCAGCAGCATCTGTAATCGCCCTGGCTAGTTTTGGCGCTAACGCTTCACAAATCTCATCAGGTGGCATTACTTGGGACCCAGATTATGACAATCAAGGTGAAGATTTCTTTGCTGTTTCTGTTAATAACCAATTTGTTAACAATGATATTGTTTCTGGTTTTGGACAAATAGAAAAGTTAAATGGCCAAACAGATTTTTGTGCATATAATGCGGATTGTACTCTTAGCTATGTTTACTCAGGCTTTGATATGACTAATGGCGGTGCTGGTGGTACATTAGACTTTTACGTTAACAGTAATACCGATGTAATTATTGCTGATAGCCAGGTAGTAGCCGGTAGCCTTTGGTTATCTTTAGCTGTTAATGTTGCTGGTTTAAGCGATAACGGCATGGAAAGCTCATTTGCAGCTTTATTAGATGTTGTTGATGTTGCAGGTACTGTTGCAAGTAACTTCGATACAAATACTTTAAATGGTTCTGATATGTATTTTGCTGCAGATCAGCTTAACTTTAAAACTTGGGGTTCAGCTGATTTCACAGGTAACTCAATCCCAGAGCCTACTTCAATTGCTCTTTTCGGTTTAGCTCTTATGGGCTTAGCTGGCGCAGCACGTCGTAAAGCTTAATGTTGATTATGACTCAAAACTAAAGTGATTTAATTATCACTAAAGTTTTAAAGAAAAACCTCCTATTGGAGGTTTTTTTATGCCTGAATATTATCACTTATAATGATTGAAAAATTCTGACGATAATAGTGTTTATAATAGAAAGAAAATCAGCAGACATCAGTTTAAATTAATCAGATAAAATATTTAGTCATAGGCGTTAAATCCAAGGTACAAAAAAACCGCTGCTTAACTGGTTAATCAACGGTTTATATAGGACTAGAAAAGCGAAAGCTTATTTCATCGCAGCGTAATAAGCCGCTAAGTTATCCATATCAGCATCAGAAAGTGCCATAACCATACCTTTCATAGTAGGGTCATTACGTTTGCCTGATTTAAAATCTTTAAGTTGCTTGGCTAGGTAAGCTTCTTTTTGACCCGCTAGGTTAGGGTAAGTTGGAACAGCTGAAATACCAGCGGCGCCGTGACAAGCTGCACACATAACTGACTTGCCTTTACCAGCTGCTGCATCACCAGCAAATACAGGAGATGCCATCATAACCGTTGCTGTTGCAACAGCAAGCATAAGTTTATTCATAGTTTCACTCTCTTTAAGTTTAAAGGTTTTGTAACTTGAATAAATGCAAGCATGTTACTTGAGTTACAAAGCTAAAATTTCTCTTTCGAGTATATGTAAAATAATCTAATTTGTCGTTGATTTTTTTATCGAAAGCCCTGATTAACATCAAACTTTAGTCGTATAATTAGCTATGACCAACAAGATTTATAAATCACTCATTCAGATAAACATTATGATAAAAAAACTTAATACAACAATAACAAAACAAACGGAGTATTTAACCGTTAATTTTGAACAAGCATGGTTTCAAGAAGATATTGATAGCTTATCTGAACAGTTATTTACAATGCTAGCAGGGTTTAAAATTCAAGAGAAAATTCTGGGTGCCGATAGAGAAAATATTCGCTTTTGTTGGCAAGCGCATTATTTCATATTGAATTTTGATTGCTGCAGTCAGTCATGCTGGCTAGAAGGGCAAGATGAAGCGAGTAGTAATTATTTAGATAATTTGTACTTGGAATTAAGCAAATGATAAACAGCAATAAAAAATGTCTGGGTAAAATATTAATCAGTGCATGTTTTCTCGGTGAGCGTGTTCGTTATAACGGCGAGGTAAAGACATTAGTAAACGAACAAATAAATAGTTGGCAACAACAAGGCCGACTTATTTCTGTTTGCCCAGAAGTTATAGCTGGATTACCCGTTCCCAGACCACCTGCAGAAATTGACCCTGCCAGCAAACAAATAATTACCAGTGAAGATCAAGTTGTTACCACGCAATTTAATCAAGGGGCTGAGCAGGCATTATTTTTGTGCCAAAAGTATAATATTAGCTTTGCTTTGCTAAAAGAATCGAGTCCGTCTTGTGGTAGTAATACTATTTATGACGGCTCATTTAGTCAGAAAAAAATTGCAGGTGAAGGCGTAACCACAATGCTGTTACGCCGACATGGTATTCAAGTTTTTTGTGAAGACTCTATCGAGGAGTTGGCTAGCTTAATTGAAGCAGGATAGAACAGCTGAGCGCCTTATAAAACAAGGGCTTTGGCTATTGATTATTTGTAAATAAATAGTAAACGAAAGTCGCTAAGCTTAATGTAATTTTCACGGCTTTAAGGTAGAATACTCACCAAAGGAATCGCATACATGGAATGGTAATGAGTGATAAGGAAACGGCAATGGTAGCCAGTAAACTAACTAGTGATATTGAATTTGAAGACGCCTATAAAAGCAAAAATTTTTATCAGTACTTCACCTACTATTTTATTGCCATTATATTCATTTCTATTTGCTCAACTTCAATTTCACTGTTGTATTTTTACCAGCAAAGTAAAAAAACACAAGCGGTGGTTAATGAGCAATTAGCACCTTTACAAACGCAGTTTCTTCAACAAGTTTATTTGATTAAAGCCAATAAATTGATCGATGAACTATTACACAATTTTGATGCTCGTCGTTTCATCACCTTACAGCAAAATCTCTCACTACAAAGTAAAAAATTAACACTACTTACATCAACACACCATGATAGTTATCAACAATGGTTTATCGATAATAATACTGCTACCGACTTGTTAACACGGGTAGAGTCAAGCCACTCTAGAAATAAAACACTAAAAAACAATGCGTTGATTCAGCTAGATACCTTGCTTGATGCAATTGAGATTCAGCTGAAGAAACATGAAGTTAATTCTGAAACAGCTAATTTGTTACTTGAAGTACAAAGGAATTTATCAACGGTAGTTAACATGCTTCAGCGGATAAACTTACAAACATCGCTTGGCGCATTTGAACAATTAAAAGCACACATTGATGAAGTATTTGTTGCTGATTACGGAAAAATTCTTGCTAATCAAAAAAATAATGACCTAGCGATGGAAGAAATTGTCAGGGATTTTATTCGTTTTGAAGACCTTGTCTTAAAGCGTGGTTTGTTAGCCAAATGGCAAGGACAGTTGCGTTTGATGGATAGCTACCAGCAGCAGCTTGTATCACAACAACAACAGTTGCAAAGCATTCTTGATGAAGTGTCGGAGCGTGCTGAGAGCAGTGACGGCTTAATGAAAGCTAATGCAACGGGTAATGAAAAACTACTCATCAAAAACAACCAGCCTATGTGGTTATGGCTTAGCTCATTACTTAGTTTAATAATTGTTTCCGCCTTATTATGGCTCATTCGATTACGTATTAAGGCGGCAAGTCAATTTGCTGTTGAATATATCAACTATGCGCTTGATGGCACTGAATCTTCAGCGTTAAATACTAATAAAACGGGTTTTGTAGCAAAGCAAAGCAAGGTTTTTTATTGCGCTGAATCATGGCAATTACTTGAAAAAATAGAACAGTTAAACAATAGCCGTCATACGGAAGCCGAGTATTTACTATTAAGGCAAGAAAATGAAGTATTAGCTGAGCAAATTACCAAAGATGAAAGCAAACAGGCCCAATTAACATTGGAGCTAGAATTAGTTGAATTTAATGCCTTGGCAAAATCGAAGTCACAATTAGTGCTTGAGCAACAACGTTGTAAAGATCTGCATTTGGCAGCGATAAAGCAGTTAGTATTATTAAGTTGTAGCGGCGTAAATAACAATATAAGTAATAAAGATGCTGACAAGTTTAATAATGAAGATAACTTCTTATATCATGCTCATACGCAGGGGCGAGATCTGGTATGTAAGTTAAGACAAGCAAGTTGTTACCGCTATTTGCAAACGAATGATGCTGTACTAACCTTGAGTGACGTTAATATCGTTGCACAGATACAAGCCATACTGTTGAATTTAGAAGATAAATTATCTCAATGTGGAAATTCGATATCAATGAATATCGATGAAAAGATACTGGCCATAGCAAATGTAGATGTTGAACTATTTACTGAGTTATTAAGAGTTTTTATTAGGTTACTAATTTCACAGCAAACACAAAAGCAATTAGTGTTACGATTACAATTAATTGATAGAAATAGTGGCCAGCAAAAAATCTACTTCAGTGGTGAAATCCAGGGTGAGGATAATGCCAAAGAACTGCCCATCATGTTAAAACACTTTAATGAAAAGAATAGTGAACAAAGTGAGTTGGCAGAATATTTTAATACCTTATTGAAATATCAACATGGTGAGGATGCAAGTGCTAACTTGACTGAGGAAGGTTATCAATTGTGTTTCACTTTACCCCTAGCTGTTACTGGTAATACACAACATCAAAGCTATCCCCAAATGGTATTACCCCATGCTTTACCTGCGTTAGAGCAGGTGAGCAATAAACTAAATACCAAGTATAAACCTATGCCTATCGAGATCTTACTTGCGGCAAATGCACCAATTCAATATCAACGTTTACAACAACTACTAAAAGCCATGGGTTTACAGGTCACATTTGCCAGCAATAATTCGATGTTACAAAAACATTGGTATAGTGGTCGTTTTGCAGTATTGATAACAGAGTTAGACTGTACTCCTTTTATTGATTTTATGATTAATGAAAGATTGAAGTGTCGGGAGAAAATAGCCTTAACAAGGGGAATATTTACTTTAGATACAGCCTTATCATTTGTTGCTCAAAATAGTGAATTTTCTCACTGGATACAAGGGGAATTATCGGCTGATAGTTCAATTGATGATTTAATTACTGCAATGTCTCCTTGGCTAAAAGAAAAAGTAAGTACAATTGTCTTATCTGAGAGACAAACTAACGTTAATGACGAAAGTGACTTTAGCGTTATAGCAGAGGATAACAGTGCCGTAACTACAATTATGTCACCACAAAGCTTTGACTTTGAACGTTACATAAAGCACCAAGGTTCAACGGAGTTGGCTCTATATATGTTAGAAGAATATACCAGTGAAAATACTCTTTTGCTTGAACGCTTGAGCAATGCTTTTGCCATAAACGATGCAGATAGTGCTGAAATAGTAATTAAGACATTAAGCGTTAATGCAAAAATTCTAGCGGCAAATAAGTTATTGAAAATCTGTCAACAATGGCAAAAGTTGATAAGCCAGCAAGACATTAATAGCAATAATACACTTCAAGTTCGTTTATTAGACAATACTCATTCGGCGATTAAAGCTATTACCTTGCATGCTGAGTCTGTTGCTTAGTTATTACCTTTCGGCGTGAGCTTAACTTTATCTACTTACTTAGTTTACAGGAAGAACTTATGACTCAAGGAGATAGTAATAAAACAAACTTAACAGCAAGCCCATGTGTACGAAATTGCTGCTTAGATGAAAATGATATTTGTCTTGGTTGTCTTAGGCATATCGATGAAATCATTGCCTGGCGTAGCTATACGAGTGAAGAAAAAGAGCAGGTTATTGTAACGTGCCAACAACGCAGAGATAATAAGAAAATACCTTGATTGTTTATAAGCAAGTATTTATATATCCATATATATTTTTGTTTAGCACTTTGTTGTACTCTTAATTATTGGCTAAATAAACATATAATTCACCACTAGAAAGGACTTTTTGTGATTAATAAGAAAACTCTAAAATCAATACTCACGTTTACCGAAAATCAACACCCAGCACCTAGTTTTATCGCTATATATGTACTCACTTGGTTTGCTTGGCATAATCAGTTATTTTCGAGTTTTATAAATACTCAGGGTGATTTTTTTACCAAAGTAACTGTCTCTTTAAGTTCCCTCGAAGACAATCAGTATATTGTAGTATTCTTGCTTACTTGCTTAATTTTAATGATTCGACTTATCTTTAGTTATTTAAGTTTTCAATCACGGGAGCTGTTAAATAATGTCGATGATGACTTTGTTAATGCAAGAGATGATCAAAAATTCGCTGCAAATGCAGATGTCGCTAACATAATGACAACCCTTGCTAAAACTCAGCAGCAATTGGCAGATAGTAAAGATCGTGAGAGAAAACTATCAACTGAGAAAAAAGCTGCTATTGCTAAACTGCTGGCAGTTCAACATGAATTAGAGGAAGCTCGAGCAGATATCGATATTCTTCGTAAAAGCAAAGCTGGTTAAACTTCTCTTAACGGATAAAGGTCATGCATCTCTCGTCAGACCTTTTTCAATAGAGCGTATTAGGCGTAGTGTTAATCTATGATTTTTACTCTGCTGTGCGGCAACTTGTACAGCAAGTGCTTTTTTATTGCTTTGCTGTGTGAGTGCCCAATTGATATGTTCAGCGACAAGCTCACTTGCATCAATTAATTTTTCAATTAACGCGTTAACAATGTCATCACTAAATGGTGCATTACCTAATGCGACGGCAATATTTCGTAACCAGCTTTGATGACCTATTCGTCTAATCGGTGAACCTTGCAATGTGCTGAGAAAATAATCTTCTGACCAAGTAAACAATTCCAGTAAACTCACATCGTCAAGATCATTTCGGGCTTGAAAATCGTCAGCTAAACTTAATTTGGCATATTTATTCCAAGGACAAATTAACTGACAATCATCACAGCCATAAATTCGGTTGCCCATTAAAGGCCGTAATTCTTCAGGAATAGCTTCAGGTGACTCAATAGTGAAATATGAAATGCAGCGTCTGGCATCGACTGTATAAGGCTCAACGATTGCCTTGGTTGGACAAATTTTAATACAGGCGACACAAGTACCACAATCATTGATTTTCTCTTGTGTTTTAACTGCTGTTGAGGCGTTTATACTATATTCGTTATGAGTTACGGGGAGTGGAATATCAACAAATAGTTCACCGAGGAAAAACCAAGAGCCCGCATCTTTATTGATTAATAGTGTATGTTTGCCTGCCCAACCTAAACCTGCTTTTTCAGCAAGAGGTCTCTCCATCACAGGCGCAGAATCAACAAAAGGTCGGCAGTGGAAGTCACTGCAATGTTCAGAGATTTTCTTTCCTAACTGTTGCAAACGTTTACGCATCAATTTGTGGTAATCGCGGCCTAACGCATAGCGACTAATATAGGCTTTATTTTTATCTTTTAAAATACTGGCAAATTTAGCATCTTGAGGAAGGTAATCTAAACGAACACTAATAACTCTTATGGTTCCTGGAACTAACTCGGCTGGTCGTGCGCGCATTAAACCATGACGCGCCATATAATCCATATTGCCATGGTAGTTGTTCGCTAACCAACTTTCCAATACAGGTTCGTGAGCAGATAAGTCAATGTCACTGATGCCTAAATCAGAAAAACCTAATTCTTTGCCCCAAAACTTGATTTTTTCTGCTAATTCTTGATAGTTAATAATAGACGTTGTCATAGAAGTTAAATTGGCTTCGCTGTATTTGTTAAATCATTAATTAAGGTTTATTTATAACCATGAAATTATCGCTAAGTTTATCACAAAAGCTTCCTATGACATCAGTGTATAGCGCTAAACAGGTCTTAGAAAATGAATCGAATATTGCGCAAAGTCAAAACATAAGCCTTTTTGAATTAATGCAAAGTGCAGGGTTAGCTGTTTTTAACCAACTATTGAAAAGCTGGCCTAATGTCGAACATATATTAGTACTGTGTGGTAAGGGTAATAATGGTGGTGATGGTTTTATTCTGGCCCAACTGGCGCACCAAGCAAATATACAAGTTGATGTTTTATTAACGTGCAGGGTCAATCAACTTAAAGGGGAGGCGCTACTTGCTTATCAAGAGATGACATCTGCGGGTGTTGTATTGATTCAAGATGATATTGCTAGTAGTGAAAATGCTCAAGGTTTAGCTACTATTAAAAACTTTACTGGTGATGTCATTGTTGATGCTTTATTTGGCATCGGTTTTAAAGGGCAATTAACAAAGCCTTTGCAGAGCTTGATTAAAGGGGTTAACTATCATAATGCAAAAGTCATGGGTGTTGATGTGCCCTCTGGACTCTGCGCGACAACAGGTCAAGTACACGGAGACAACATAGCAGAACAAGCTATTATTGCTGATGTTACTTTAACCTTTATCGCCTATAAACAAGGATTATTAACAGGGCGTTCAGCAAATTTTGTCGGAGAGTTACTATTAGCTCCACTGGCTCTAAATAGGGCTTTTACAAAGCAAATAAAAACTGACACCAACTATTCACAGTTATTATTGCCCTTAATTTTACCTAAGCGCTTAGCCGCTAGCCATAAAGGGGATAGTGGCTTGTTATTAACTGTTGGTGGTGGTTGTGGCATGCCAGGAGCAATTCGTCTTGCGAGCGAAGCGGCGTTGCGTTGTGGTGTGGGGTTAGTATCGGTTAGTTGTCATCAACAAAATCAGGTGATGGTGCAAAATGGTCGTCCTGAGCTGATGTTAGCCCCTGCAACAGCTGAATTATTGGCAAAATCAAAACAATTGATTAAGGCGAAAGGCTACCTCATTGGCCCAGGTTTAGGTCAAAATAATGAAGCTGAAAAGTTATTTAACATATTGTGTGAAAGTAGTGATAAAGATAATAAGTTCATGGTGGTTGATGCTGATGCGTTAATTTTACTAAGCAGTAACAAGCGACATTATAATAATTGGATATTAACACCACATCCGAAGGAGGCTGCAGCATTGCTGCACTGTGAAGTATCAGCTATTGAAGCAGATCGTTTTGCTGCTGTTCGCGCAATTGCTAATCAATACGGAGGTGTGTGTCTACTTAAAGGTTCTGGTACTTTAATTTCAGATGGGAAACGCGTTGTGATTAATAACTCAGGTAATGCTGGCATGGCTTCAGGGGGCATGGGGGATGTCTTAAGTGGTGTGATCGCTGCTTTATTGCTGCAAACTGAGAGTCATTTTCACGCAACATGTTTAGCAGTCTATATTCATGGCGCTGCAGCTGATATTATAGCCAATAAGAATGGTCAGCGAGGATTATTAGCAAGTGATTTACTTATCCCGTTACAACAAATACTCAATGACAAAGTGCTTAGGTATTAATGCTGTAAGCATAGCAAAATGGAACAGAAGATCGAAATGAAGCAATTAGAATACCTTTTACCTGATGAAACCGCGACCATTGCCATTGGTACTGGACTGGCACAAGTACTGGAAGATTTGAACCCGCAACAAGCATTGGTTGTTTATCTTAATGGTGACTTAGGCGCAGGAAAAACGACACTGACTCGAGGTTTTGTACGTGGTATGGGTCATCAAGGGAATGTTAAAAGTCCTACTTACACTATAGTTGAGCCATATGAGCTGGCAAAATGGCGCGTATTTCATTTTGATTTATATCGCCTAGCCGATCCTGAAGAATTAGAGTACATGGGTATTCGAGATTATTTTAATGATGATTGTTGCTGTTTTATTGAATGGCCTGAAAAAGGAACGGGCCTCTTGGCTAAAGCAGATATAATCATTAATATGGCTTATCTAGATGAACAAAGAGTCATCAAGCTGCAAGCAGAGACAGGTCATGGCAAACAAATATTAATGTCACTTGCACAAATTATAAAGTTATAAATTACTATTGGGGTTAGTTAAATGTATTGGAGAAATCTCCTGACAATGGCAAAGTTGCGCGCGCTATGTGTGTTTTGTATCATTGCTTTGACAAGCATATTTTCTGTTGGTAGTTTTGCTGCCAATAGTATTAATGGTATTCGAGTATGGCCAGCACCAGAAAACACGCGTATTGTCTTTGATGTAAAACAAAAGCCTGACTATAAATATTTCACCTTAAGCAATCCTGAGCGCTTAGTTATTGACTTTAACAATACTAAGAATACGGTTGCCTTAAAAAAACTAGCCGATAACGATCCTCGTGTTAAGCGATTTCGCTCAAGTGTCAGTAATGGTAAAACACGGTTAGTACTCGAACTAAACAAGTCATATCAACTCACTGTTTTCCCCTTAGCGCCCGCAGGTCAATATGGTAACCGTTTAGTTATTGACCTTTATGATAAAGCAAGTAGTAAAAAGCGAGTTTCTCAGTCTAAACAAAGTACTGGCGACATTATTATAGGTGTAGTCGCTGGTCATGGTGGTGAAGATCCCGGCTCAATTGGTGGTAAAGGAACCTATGAAAAACATGTGACTTTAGCGATAGCAAAAAAACTACAAAAGCTGATTGATAAAGAAAAAGGCATGAAAGCTGTGATGATCCGTACTGGGGATTATTACGTTAATTTAAATCGTCGTACCAGTTTAGCGCGAGAGAAAAATGTCGATTTTTTGGTTTCTATTCATGCCGATGCTTTTCATACACCTCAACCTAGCGGTGCATCTGTTTGGGTAGTGACTAAGCGTAGAGCTGAATCTGAATTGGCCAAGTGGTTAGTCAATAGAGAGAAAAAATCAGAATTACTTGGCGGCGGTGGTGGTGTAATCAAAAATACCTCTGATAGTCACTTGGCCTTAGCCTTAGCAGATATGAGTAAAGAACACTCTCTTGGTGTGAGTTTTGGTGTTGCCAATAAAGTAATCAAGGAGATGAAAAAAGTTACTAAAATGCATAAGAAGTTACCTCAAAATGGTAATTTTGCCGTGTTAAAGTCATCTGATATTCCATCAATCCTAGTCGAAACGGGTTTTATTTCTAATCATAAAGAAGAGAAAAACTTAACTTGGTCTAAACATCAACAGCGTTTAGCTAACGCTATTCATACTGGTATTAAAGGGTACTTCCTTACCTATCCTTTAACAGGTTCATACTTCGCCTCGGTTGGTTATAATAAACATAAGGTGCGTAGTGGAGAATCATTATCAGTACTGGCTAAGCGTTACAATATTTCTATGAGTAAACTTAAATCTATTAATAACTTAAAGTCTAATTCGCTGCGAATTGGCCAAACGTTAAAAATACCTCGTACTGGATAAACCTCTTATGACTATTGCTATATTACCTGCTCGCTTAGCCAATCAAATTGCAGCAGGTGAAGTGGTTGAGCGACCTGCGTCTGTAATTAAAGAACTAATTGAAAACAGTTTAGATGCCGGCGCAACATCAATTCATATTGATATTGATAAAGGTGGTATTAAAAAAATAAAAATCACTGATAATGGTCATGGCATAGTTAAAGACGAATTAACTTTGGCATTAAGCCGCCATGCAACCAGTAAAATTAAAGACTTAAATGACTTGGAAGCTATTAACAGTTTAGGTTTTCGTGGTGAAGCATTAGCAAGTATTAGTTCCGTTTCTCGATTAACATTAACATCAAAACCAAGCGCCCAAGACACAGCATGGCAAGCTGTTGCAGAGGGGCGTGATATGTCGGTTACTATAAAACCTGCAGCTCACCCCAATGGTACTAGCATTGAAGTGCTTGATTTATTTTTTAATACTCCAGCGAGAAGAAAATTTTTACGAACTGAAAAAACTGAATTTAACCATATTGATGAAGTGGTGCGTCGTATCGCACTTGCACATTTTGAGGTCGGTTTTCTGCTTACACACAACGGTAATACCGTTCGTCAATATCGTATAGCTAGTACTCAGGCACAATTTACTAAGCGTGTTGCTATGGTCTGTGGGCCTAAGTTTATTGAACATGCGGTTGAAGTAGATTGCCCTCATGACAATATGACCTTATCTGGTTGGTTAGCAAAGCCGAGTTTCTCACGTAGCCAAAATGACCTTTGTTATAGCTATGTTAATGGACGAATGATGCGCGATAAATTAATTAATCATGCCATTCGCCAAGCTTATGCTGATTTATTACCAGCGGATACATACCCTGCATTTGTGCTGTTTTTGAAATTAGACCATAGCGAAGTAGATGTAAATGTTCATCCGGCTAAACATGAAGTGCGTTTTCATCAAAGTCGTTATGTTCATGACTTTATCTATTCCGTTTGCCACAAAGCGTTAACTTCAGCTTTAGTGAGTGAAGAACTATTCACAACGACAGATAGTGAAATAACACTTGTCCCTGAACAATCTTATTCATCAAATAGTGTTAATGATTCTTCAGTGAGTCAGTCTACTGTTGATTACCCAAGAGCTGATTATGTGAAACCATTACAGCAGGTAAGTGATGCTCGCACTAGTCAATCAAGTTATGGTTATAGTGGCTCTGGACAACAAAGAGGTATGCAAAATACAGCAAGCCAATCAAACACTTTAGCTGCTAGTGAAAACTATCAAGCATTAATGACTCCTCTTCTCAGTACTTCATCACAACCGCAAAATAAATCGGTTGGTAGTGAAAATATTATAAGAGAAGGTAGTGCGGTAGATAAACATGTCTCATCTCTGCAAGGTTTCTTCTTGAGTATCGAAGCACCAGGTTATGCCCTTTATAAAGCAGAGTCAGGGAACCGTGTTTTATCACTGTTTAAATTAGCTCAAGTAAGTTATCGCAAACAGGTTGAACAACGTTGGCAACAAAAAGCGGCCCAAGAAGATAGCTGTGTTGGAGGTTTGGTGAGTCAGCCGTTACTTTTACCCATTATAGTTAACTTATCCTCAGAACAAGTTGGCCTCGTATTAGCAGAAAAAGAAACATTAGCTAAGGCCGGTATAATCTTTGTTTTACAGGGAAAAGATAAAATACAGGTTAGACAATTTCCAGCGATATTACGTGAACAAGATGTTAGCCGTGCTGTTATAGTTATTATCGATGAACTGATTAGTAAGAAAAATATCAGTGATGAGCAACAACTTGATGAGTCTGATTACTACCATAGTATTGGTATAGCTATGGTTTTGGCGCAATATGATGAACATCAAGCTGATATTTTGTTAAATTTGTCTAAAAAAATGTTTAATGAGCAACTAAGTCAACAATTACTCTTGAATTCCATCCCACTCGACCTTACATCTCATATTAAGCAGTTACTTTAGTTAAACTCACTCTAAACTGAGTAATATCTAGCTAATAGTTAACTAATTACCAAATTAAGAGTTAAATAGTCGTGCCAGTTCAAAAAAATACAGAATCAGAGCAGCCCCCTGTTATTTGCCTTATGGGGCCAACCGCGTCGGGAAAAACAGCTTTGGCTATGGCGCTTCAAGAAACGTTGCCTTGCGATATAGTAAGTGTCGACTCGGCGCTGATTTATCGTAATATGGATATTGGTACCGCGAAACCAACAAAAGCAGAATTAGCACAATACCCTCATCGGCTTATCGATTTGCGCGATGCGAGTGAAAGCTATTCCGCAGCAGATTTTTGTCGTGATGCCTTAGCTGAAATTGCAGAAATAAGAAGTAACGGCCGTATTCCATTGCTGGTTGGCGGTACTATGATGTATTTCAAAAGCTTAATTGAAGGGATTTCTCCTTTACCTACAGCTAATGCAGAAATACGACAAGCGATTGAGAGTGAAGCTTTGGATATTGGTTGGCAAGCAATGCACGACCAGTTAGCCAAAATTGACCCTGTTTCAGCTGAGCGCATACATCCAAATGATCCACAGCGAGTAACGCGAGCGCTAGAAGTGTACAAATTAACGGGTAACACTTTGACACAATTGACTCAAATTAAAGGTGATAAGCTCGCTGGCAATGTTCTACAATTAGCGATAACGCCAACAGAGCGTAGTACCTTACATGAACGAATAGCCCTACGTTATCAACAAATGATTGATATGGGTTTTGAGCAAGAAGTGTTGAAGTTGAAATCACGAGGTGATTTACACCAGAATCTACCCTCTATTCGCTGTGTTGGTTATAGACAAATGTGGCAATATCTTGATGGTGAATTTGATCACGATGAAATGATTTTTCGTGGTATTTGTGCGACCAGACAATTAGCAAAAAGGCAGTTGACTTGGTTGAGAAATTGGCCTGATTTACACTGGTTGACAACCGATAATAAAACTAACTTAGCACAAGTGCTAACACTGCTAAATACAAAGAAATAAAGCATAAGCAAATTTAAAGCAATAGTTGAAAATTGATGTATAATTAATTTGTTAGCTATTTAATACAACGTTTTGTTGTGTTGTTTTCATAGTAATTTTTTCAGAATTTTTGTTGCTGTTTTTTGTTAATCAGTAATATTTAATAATAATAAAAGGATCCATATAATGGCAAAAGGGCAGTCTTTACAAGACCCATTTTTAAATGCGTTACGTCGTGATCGCATTCCAGTTGCAATATATTTAGTTAACGGTATTAAATTACAAGGACAAGTAGAATCTTTCGATCAGTTTGTTATTCTTCTTAAAAATACTGTTAGCCAGATGGTATATAAACATGCCATCTCTACCGTTGTCCCGTCACGTGCAGTAAATACAGCGCCAGTGCCTAGCCTAGATGAACAATCTTCAGATGCCTAAAATTTGTCATCTTTTTTTGTGTGTTGTTAACTACGGTGCTAGGGTTTAACGCTATTGTTTGAACGTTATCAAGCGGGAGAACAAGCCGTTCTTGTTCATGTAGACTTTCCCGATGAAAGTAGCCGAGAAGACCTAAACGAATTTAAAATGTTAGTGTCTTCTGCTGGTGTGCAAGCGTTAACCGTGGTTACAGGTAAGCGAAATACTCCGCACCCTCGTTTTTTTGTTGGTTCAGGTAAAGCTGAAGAGATTCGAGATGCAGTTCAGTTAGTTGGTGCTAATGTCATTCTACTCAACCATAGCCTAACACCTTCACAAGAAAAAAATATTGAAGCCTTGTGTGAGTGTCGGGTTGTTGACCGTACTACATTAATTCTTGATATCTTTGCTCAACGAGCTAGAACACACGAAGGTAAGTTACAAGTCGAATTAGCACAACTGCGTCATATGAGTAGTCGCTTAATTCGCGGTTGGACACATTTAGAAAGACAAAAAGGCGGCATCGGCCTTCGTGGGCCAGGTGAAACTCAGTTAGAAACCGATAGGCGACTATTGCGTGAACGCATGGTTAACATTCGTAAGCGTTTAGAAAAAGTTGAAGTACAGCGCCAACAAGGGCGAAGAGCAAGAACAAGAGCAGAGCTACCTACTTTATCTTTAGTTGGTTATACCAATGCAGGAAAATCGACCCTGTTCAATACTATAACCCAAGCGGAAGTCTATGCAGCGGATCAGCTTTTTGCGACTTTAGACCCCACATTAAGGAAAATGGACTTAACAGGTGTTGGGCGTGTTATCTTAGCGGATACCGTTGGCTTTATTCGCCATTTGCCACATGATTTAGTTGCGGCCTTTAAAGCAACCTTAACAGAAACCCGTGAAGCTGAATTATTGTTGCATGTGGTTGATATTTCGGATGATAGGCGTAGTGAAAATATTGAACAAGTAGAGCATGTACTTAAAGAGATAGGCGCGAATGAGGTTCCTCAGCTAATCATCTGTAATAAGATTGATAACTTAGATGACATAGAACCGCGAATCGATAGAGATGATCAAGGCATGCCAATTCGTGTTTGGTTATCGGCACAGGCGAATATTGGTGTGGAGTTATTATTTAAAGCACTTGCAGAGCGATTGGATATACAAGTTGTAAATCATCAATTGAATATCCCACCCAGCGCTGGAAAGTTACGTGGTGAGTTATACGAGTTAAATTGTATTGCTAGTGAGCGCTTTGATGACGAAGGTCATTGTCATCTTGAAGTTAATATGCCATCACGAGAGTGGCATAGGCTACTAGCCAACGAGAGTAATGAAATAGCAAATTACATTGAGTCTTAGGTCTATCGAACAGTAATTATTTTAATTTTAAGGGCGATAATTAATAATTCGCCGATTTTAGTGGAGAACAGCATGGCTTGGAACGAACCGGGGAATAATGATAAAGACCCCTGGAAAAATAAAGGTGGCAAGAACCAAGGTCCACCAGACTTAGATGAACTTCTAAATGATCTTGGTAAGAAAGTTACCGGTATTTTTGGTGGTAAAACTACTAAAGGTGGTTCTGGTTCAGGTAAAAGCTTTTCCAGTATAGGTTTAAGTATTCTTCTGACTATTGCTTCCGTTGTTTATGCTTTCAGTGGTTTTTATACCATTAAGGAAGCAGAGCAAGGGATCGTATTACGCTTTGGAGAGTACTCAGGAACGGTAGATCCAGGTATTAACTGGAAATGGACTTTTATTGACCGCATAATTCCGGTTGATATGCAAAGTACTCGTGATATGCCTTCATCTGGTTTTATGTTAACTAAAGATGAAAACGTAGTGCGTGTTGAGATGCAAATTCAATATCGTGTTGTTGATGCACGTAACTATATTTTTAGTGTTACTAATGCTGATGATAGTTTGAATCAATCACTTGATAGTGCACTTCGTTATGTTGTTGGCCATGCTGATATGGATGATATTTTAACCAGTGGTCGTGAATCCATTCGTCAATCGGTATGGGAAGAATTAGATAAAATAATTGCACCTTATAACCTTGGTTTGATCATTGTCGACGTCAACTTTAAAGATGCTCGTCCACCAAATGAAGTCAAAGATGCTTTTGATGATGCGATCTCTGCACAAGAAGATGAAGTGCGTTTTTTACGTGAAGCTGAAGCTTATGCTCGAGGTATTGAACCCCGTGCTCGTGGTCGTGTAAAACGTATGGAACAAGAAGCACTTGCGTATAAAAGTCAAATCGTTCTAGATGCACAAGGTGAAGTTGCTCGCTTCGAGAAAATTTTACCTGAGTATCAAGCTGCCCCTAAAGTAACACGTGAACGCTTGTATATTGCTACCATGGAAAAAGTATACGGCAATACCAGTAAAGTTATGGTCGATGTTGAGGGAGGTAATAGTATGATGTACTTACCTTTAGATAAAATAATTCAACAGCAAAATAACAGTAACCGTAAGGCGAATACGTCTTATACACCGGTAAATGAGCCGAATGTAAATACATCGCCTACATCGTCATCAGATCGCTCTGATAGATTTAACAATGGGAGAAACTAGATAATGAAGAATTTTTCCATTGCTATAATAGCGCTACTTCTTGTATTAGCAACCTCATCGGTTTTTGTGATATACGAAGGTCAGCAAGGCATTGTATTTCAATTCTCGAAAATTAAACGAGATAGCGTTACTGATAAAATGCTTGAGTTTGAGCCTGGTTTACATTTCAAGATTCCATTTATTGAAACTGTACGTAAGTTAGATGCACGTATTCAAACATTGGATGAGCCAGCGGATCGTTTTGTAACGGCAGAGAAAAAAGATTTGATGGTCGATTCTTTTGTGAAATGGCGCATTGTTGATTTTTCTACCTATTTCTTACGTACTTCAGGTTCAATTGATAATGCTAGAGCATTACTCAAACAGAAAGTAAATAATGGTCTACGTACCGAATTTGGTAACCGTACCATTAAAGAAATTGTTTCTGGTGATCGCTCTGCGATAATGAGTAAAGCGCTAGAAAGTGCGGCGAGTAGTCGTAAAGATCTTGGTATAGAAGTAGTTGACGTTCGTATTAAAGCAATTAACTTACCGACAGAGATAAGTAACTCTATCTATGAACGTATGCGTGCAGAACGAACTGCTGTTGCCAAAGAACATAGATCTCAAGGTCAAGAGCAAGCTGAAATTATCCGTGCTACGATTGATGCTAAAGTTACTATCATGTTAGCTGAAGCTCAGAAAGATGCCTTTACCGTACGTGGTGATGGCGATGCACAAGCAGCGAAAGTATATGCTGATGCTTATAGCAAAGATGCTGAGTTCTATAGCTTCTACCGAAGTCTTGAAGCTTACGAAAAAAGCTTTAGCAGTAAAAATGATATCATGGTGGTTAAACCTGATAGTGAATTCTTCCGTTTCTTAAAAGATGGTAGCAGCGCTAAAAAGTAACACTTAGTGTGACATTATTTAAAGCCAGCTTAACCGCTGGCTTTTTTATGTCTGCTGCAAACTTCTTAATGATGGAATTGCTATAAGAGAACACTATAAAACAAATACACAAGTGAACTTATGTTATATTCGAAGAACAGCATCGGTTACTCTTGGTAAGTAAATTAAGTGCCGAGAGGCTGTAAACATTCATCTAAACTAGGTAAAACTATGAACATAAGAAAAACCATAATAGCTATTATCGCATCACTTCCCATTGCAGTAACGCTGATGGCGGCTGAAGCGCCCTTAGTGTCAATAGAGACTCAAGATGATTTTTTTAGCAATATAAGCAAACACTGCGGCAAGTCATACGAGGGTATAGTTACTGTTGATAATGCAGCTGGCGGAAGTTTTGCTAATAAGAAATTGATTATGCATGTGCGCAAATGCACAGACACTCAGTTGCAAGTGCCATTTCATGTCGGTGATGACTCTTCGCGTACATGGATTATTACCAAAACAGGCTCCGGCTTATCATTAAAACATGATCATAGGCACAAAGATGGCAGTAATGATAAATCAACTATGTATGGCGGCCATACCAATGATGCAGGTTGGGCACAAATGCAGTCATTTCCAGCCGATCAATATTCGAAAGAACTCTTTGTTGAACAAGGGATTCCACAATCGGTAGGTAATACATGGCAAATGTATATCTACCCAGAAAAGTTTACTTATCGGTTGATACGACAAGGTAGAGAATTTAGAGTTGATTTTGATTTAACTAAGCCCATTGAAACGCCAAAAGCACCCTGGGGCTACGAATAATTTTTCAGCTAACTTATTAACTTTATAGGTTATATTAAAAGCAGCTTAAAAAGCTGCTTTTTTTTGTTGGACAACGACAATATATTTGGTAAAATCCCCGCCTAATTTTCTTACGAAATA
>Ga0209396_1000960_pt1 | contig 33018 bp, 33 predicted proteins | sample GOMGulsemesocosm_6_FD_184638 | JGI IMG/M metagenome (GOLD analysis project Ga0209396, IMG submission 184638) | Methane-oxidizing microbial communities from mesocosms in the Gulf of Mexico - GOM8C Gulf of Mexico (SPAdes) (version 2) | ecosystem: Environmental > Aquatic > Marine > Cold seeps...
CACTGGTTAAAGTTAACACCACTCGCGCTGATTTAGGTGCGAAGCAAAACCGCTTTTCTTCTGTTATTCGAAGTAACGATAATACCGCACAAAATTTAAGTGCTTCTCGTTCACGTGTACTTGACACGGATTATGCAGCAGAAAGTGCGGCATTAGCGAAAAGCTCGGTATTGCAACAAGCGTCAAGTTCCATGCTTGCCCAAGCAAACCAGCAGCCACAAATAGCATTGTCATTATTATAGACGTTAATTTTGTAGCGACAAGATAATGACACTCAAAATCTGAGTGTCATTTTGGTTTTAGGGATTAAATCTCTGGAGGTATACAATGTCAATAAATTCCTTTAAAAACAACCAGGTAATGATTCTTGATGATTTGGCTTTATCAAGCAATGCTTCTAAGCAACAAGCTGAGGGTATTAATAAAGATCCAACTAAGGCGATTGCATTAGAAAATATAACGGCCCTTGAAGTTAAGAAGTCTGAAGAGTTGTTTAAAAAAACAGACATGTCAGAAGATCAACTGAAGAAAGATAAAAAAGCAGAAGAAGCTGAGTCTTTAGAACAATCAGTTAATGTTTCTGATGCAATGAAAACAATCTCCGAATTTATTAACATGCCTGTTCGCACTGTCAATTTTACTCAAGATGATGGATCTGAAAAAACAGTGATTAAAATTTTCGATTCTGAAAGCAATGAATTGATTAAACAATTCCCATCAGAAGAAATACTATCTATTGCACAGCGGATAATTGATTTGCAGCAAGATATAAGTCAAAAAACTGGTATACTTCTTGATGAAAATATCTAAGTAAGCCCCTTATTATTTAGGGGGAAATGTATTTGAAGAGGAATAGTTATGAATATTACACAAGCGGGTATAGGTTCAGGCTTAGACTTAGAATCACTTATTGAAGCTTTTGTAACAGCTGAGTCTGTTCCAACAGAAATACGCCTACAAGAAAAAGAAGACCGTGTTCGAACTGAGCTATCCGGTATTGGTAGTTTTAAATCTGCGTTATCTACTTTTCAAAGCGCAGCAAAAAAACTTGAATCTATCGAGGATTTTTATAAGCAAACAATCGATGTTAGTAATGATGATGTTTCAGTATCCACAAACGGTTTTGCTACTAACGGCTCCTTTTCTGTAGAAGTAATGCAACTTGCAGAAGCGACACGTCTTCAAACTACGAACTTTACTGATTCATCTACAACGGTTGGTACCGGCTCTTTAACGTTTTCTTCAGCAAATGGCGATACCTTTAATGTTGCCATTGATGCTGCAGATGATCTATCTGCCATTCGCGATAAAATTAACGCAGAGTCAACAAATTTCGGGGTTAATGTTACATTAGTTAACCATGATGGAGGCACATATTTAAGCTATAGCTCAAAGGAAACTGGCACTGAAAATGAGTTAAGCGTTAGTACAACCGATCCAGCTATAACAAACTTAGCTCCTGCGGTAGCGACTAATCCCGCCCAAAATGCACAGATTAAAATAGATGGTAACTTAGTTAGTAGTTCAACGAACACTTTTAAAAATAATATTGAAGATGTCACGATCGTTGCTAAGAAAGTAACGGCCTCAGGCTCTACATCTCTTGATATTTCCCAAGATACAAGTGTAGCGTCGACACTTATTAATGATTTTGTTGCTGGGTATAATGCGATAGTAGAAAATATGATTGGTTTAGGTGCCCCCGTTCAAGGGCGTTTAGCTTTTGACTCCGATCTTAGATCCATTAAAAATCAGCTCAGTAGTATTGTAACAAGTACTATACCGTCGATTAGTGGTAATTTAAACTCTCTTGGAAGTATAGGGATTCTAGTTAATAAAGAAGGGAAATTAGAAATATCTCCCTCGGGAATTGGCACTATGAAATCAGGTGCTGATCAACTCAAAGATTCAATTGCCAATAACCTCGATGAAGTTGGAGCGATTTTTGCAAGTACTGATGGAGTAGTCAGTCAAATTGATACTTTAATTAATAGTTATAATGATACTGACGGATCTTTGACACAAAGGCAAACGGCACTAAACTTAGATCTAACGGGAATAAAAGAAGATTATACGACACTGGAAGCAAGGTTAAGAGATTACGAAAACACATTACGTAGTCGGTTTTCTTTTCTTGACTCTACCGTAGCAGGATTTAATGCGACTTCTACTTTTTTAACTTCTGCATTAGCCCCGATAAAGAAAGATTAGTCGCTGACATTATTTAAAGAAAGTAGGAGAGATGTATGAGACAGAATTTAAAAGCATATAAAAAAGTTGATATCGAAAGCACTATTATGAGTTCTGAACCACATCAAATTATTTTGATGATGTTTGACGGTGCACTCCAAAGCTTAGCTATAGCAAAGGGCGCTATTGAACGTAAAGATTACGAACTTAAATCTCAAACGGTTTCTAAATTTATAAATATAGTTTCAGCATTGAGAAATTCATTAGATTTTGATTCTGAACCTGTTGTTTCAAAACGCTTCGATGATTTATACATTTATTGTATTGATGTAATAAATGATGCCAGCATTTCAATGGATGCTAGTCCAGTAGATGGAATTATTGATTTGATTAAACCATTAAGAAATGCATGGTTTGAAATGCCTGAAGCTTCAAAGCAAGAAGGGCATGAGTTACTTAAAGAAAAAAATAAATTAGCTAAAGGTGCTTAACCTTGTCAGTTGAATTGTTATTTGAAAAAATTAATGATCTTTCAAGCAATGTTGAACAACTGCTTGAAAGTGAAAATGAAGAAGAGTGTGAGTCGTTGTTGGCTCAGCGCCAACTATTGCTTGAGCAGCTAGCCGACGAGGTTGCTGAAATAACTGACACAACCCCTTCTAGTGAATTAGTATATCAATATCGTGAATTTTTAAAAAGTATTCAACAAAGAGATGCTTTGTCAGTTCAATTTGCTCTCAAGCAAAGTCAAGAGATCTCCAGCAAATTATCAAAGCAAGTTAAAAGTAAAAAAGCAATTAAAGCCTATCAGAAGTTGCTGTAATAAATCCTATTTTTGTTTAAACTCCTAATAATATCTAATTTTGATCTCAATATATTCAATAGAAGGCATAAATGAATAACATTAAAGTTCTTGTTACTGGAGCCGACGGTTTTATTGGTTCTCATTTAGTTGAATTACTCGTAGCTAAAGGCTATAAAGTAAAAGCTTTAGCCCAGTATAATTCATTTAATCATTGGGGATGGCTTGAAGATATTAGCTGTAAAGAACAAGTGGAAATTATTTGTGGCGATATAAGAGATCCACATTTCTGCCGTCACATAACAAAAAATATTGATGTTATTTTTCATTTAGCCGCACTTATTGCAATCCCATATTCTTATGTAGCCCCCGAATCATATGTTTCAACCAATGTGACAGGAACATTAAATATATGCCAAGCAGCCCTAGATAATAAAGTTAGTAAAGTAATTCATACATCAACAAGTGAAGTGTACGGTACCGCCCAATATGTACCTATTGATGAAAAGCATCCTCTGCAAGCTCAGTCCCCCTATAGCGCTTCCAAAATAGGTGCAGATGCAATGGCAATGAGCTATTTCAATGCCTTTGATTTGCCTTTAACTATTGCTCGACCTTTCAATACTTATGGCCCACGCCAGTCAGCCCGGGCAGTAATCCCTACCATTATTAGTCAGATAGCAAACGGTGTTAAACAGATAAAGCTTGGTGATGTTAGCCCGACACGTGATTTTAATTATGTTGAAGATACTTGCCATGGTTTTCTCGCTTTAGCTGAGCATAAATCATGTGTTGGAGAAACTATAAATATAGGTTCTAATTACGAAGTGAGCGTGGGTGATACCTTGCAATTAATTAAAAAAATTATGGGAAGTGATGTTGAGTTTGTTTTAGATGAACAACGAATACGCCCTGAAAAATCTGAAGTGAACCGTTTATGGTGCGATAATACGAAAATAAATAAACTAACGAATTTTATCCCTAAACATGATTTAAAAGCAGGATTAATTAAAACGATTGATTGGTTTGTTCACCCCGAACATTTGAAAAAATATAAACACGATATATATAATGTGTAATTCGGTAAATTAGTTAAGGTTTAGTGATGAAGAAAATTGCAGTATTTACCGGAACACGAGCAGAGTATGGTTTACTTTATTGGATTTTAAAAGCGCTTCACGAGGCTAACAATGTTGATTTACAGTTGCTTGTTGGTGGTAGTCACTTATCTCATGAATTCGGACATACAGTAGACAATATTGAAAAAGAAGGCTTTATTGTTACCGAGCGTTTAGAGTTTTTACTGTCTTCAGACACCCCACAAGCGATCAGCAAATCTTTAGCGTTAGCTGTAATAGCTGGAGCCGATTGTCTTGGTCGCCTTAAGCCAGATTTACTCGTTTTGTTAGGCGACAGATATGAATGTTTAGCACTGGCACAATGTGCCATGTTAGCTAATATTCCTATAGCTCACATTCATGGTGGAGAAATGACTCAAGGAGCGGTAGATGATGTGATTCGACATGCGGTCAGCAAAATGTCTCATCTTCACTTTACAGCAACAAAAGTTTATCAAAATAGAGTCATACAACTGGGAGAGCATCCTAGTAGAGTTTTTAATTATGGCGCCCCAGGGCTTGATAATATTGATAAACTTCCTTTATTGTCAAAAAAACAGTTGGCTGAAGCTATTGAATTCACACATTTAGATCAATTCTTTTTGGTGACTTATCACCCTGTTACATTATCTAAAGGTGATACAAAAGTCGCATTGGATAACTTATTAACCGTTTTAGCTGAACATACAGATTTTCAATTGCTTATCACCTTCCCAAATGCAGATGCGCAAGGTCGTCTAATGATTGATCTTCTAAAGCAGTTTGCAGCGAAACATGCAGATAACGTTAAATTATTTGAATCTATGGGACAACTCAATTATTTATCTGCAATGAAACATGCTTCTTTAGTGATTGGTAATTCATCTAGTGGAATAATAGAGGCGCCATCCTTTCAAGTACCTACTGTTAATATTGGAGATAGACAAAAAGGACGTGTTGCTGCTAATTCAGTCATTCATTGTGGCGAGTCAACTGAAGCCATTTCTGAGTCTATTAAAAGTGCGCTTGAACATAAACTTGACCATATTGTAAATCCATATGGGGGAGGTGGTGCTTCTGAAAAAATTGTTGAGAAGTTACTTACCGTTGAATATGATTCATTACTTGCAAAATCATTCTACGACATCGATATTAATGCAAACGACTAAAAACTATTTCATTCAATATTAATAATAACTTGTAGCAAGGACATATATGATTTCAACACTAATTATTGCTGAGGCGGGTGTAAATCACAATGGTAGTGAAGAGCTTGCTATAAAATTGGTTGATGCAGCCGTTGATGCAGGCGTCGATATTATTAAATTTCAAACTTTTAAAGCAGATGAGCTTGTCACTTCAGAAGCAAAACAAGCTGATTATCAAATTAAAAATACCGAAAAAAAACAATCTCAATGGTCGATGTTAAAGGAATTAGAGCTTAGTTTTGAAAGCCATATGGCGGTAAAGGCATATTGTGAGAGTAAAAATATTGAATATTTATCAACGGCATTTGACTCGTTGAGTTTAAAGTTTCTTACTGACTCGATGGGCTTAACTCGACTTAAAATTCCGTCAGGCGAAATTACCAATGCACCTTTTGTTCTTGAACATGCATTAACGGGTTGTGACATAATTTTATCTACTGGCATGTCGACACTTTCCGAGATTGAATTTGCTCTAAGTGTTTTAGCGTATGGTTTTATCCATAAATCGAAAGAGTTAGTCCCGAGTAATATGGCTTTCATTCAAGCGTACCAATCGACAGAGGGGCAAGAGCAGCTTAAGAAAAAGGTAACTTTATTGCATTGCACAACAGAATATCCAGCGCCGTTTAACCAAGTGAATTTAAAAGCAATGGATCTTATGGCAGATACGTTCAATTTACCAATAGGTTATTCAGATCATACTTCGGGTATATCGGTTTCTTTAGCCGCAGTAGCGAGAGAAGCTTGTATTATTGAAAAACACTTTACCTTAGATAAAAATATGCAGGGGCCAGATCATAATGCATCAATTGAACCTGATGAGTTAAAGTCTCTGGTAAAAGGGATCAGAGTGATAGAAGTCGCTTTAGGAAAAGCAGTGAAAATACCCAGTAAATGTGAAGTGAAAAATAAAGCTATAGCACGTAAAAGTATCATCGCAAAAAAAGAGATATTAAAAGGTGATGTGTTTACTGAAAAAAACCTGATGATTAAAAGACCAGGAACAGGTTTATCTCCTAATCAATATTATGAAATATTAGGCAGTAAAGCTGTAGATAATTTTAAACCGGATCAACTTATTTGTATTGATTAACAGTAATGTGGTTTAATTATTGCAGTTAATTGAGTTTAACACTTTGATAATAGTATTCGGCTACTTGGAAGATAAGTTATGTGTCAAAACTGGGAAAGTATATTAATTCAGCCATCAACAACCATGGTTGAAACCATTGACGTTATTGATAAAGGTGCACTTCAATTAGCCTTAGTTGTAGATACAGATAACAAACTTTTAGGTATTGTAACTGATGGCGATGTTAGACGAGCATTGATACGTCATCAAAGCATGGATTGCTCTATTTCTGATGTTATGCACAAAACGCCGTTAACTGCAGAAATTGGCACTTCTCGAAGTAAATTATTAAACTTAATGAATAAAAATGCTTTATTAGCCATTCCAATTCTTAAGGAAGGTATTTTAGTCGGATTAGAAACGTTACAAAAAATAGTAAGACGCTCTCATCATGACAATCCAGTATTCCTTATGGCGGGGGGGTTTGGTACACGCCTAAAACCATTGACTGATAATTGTCCTAAGCCACTATTAAAACTCGGTGGAAAACCTATTCTAGAAAATATTTTGGAAAATTTTATAGTATCCGGTTTTCATAATTTTTATATTTCAACTCATTATATGCCTGAAAAAATTGAAGACTACTTTGGTGACGGCTCTCAATGGGGAGTTGATATTAAATATATTCATGAAGAACAACCATTGGGTACTGGCGGTGCTCTAGGTTTATTACCTGATAATCTGCCTGACTTACCCGTTATCATGATGAATGGAGACTTACTGACCAAGGTTGATTTAGAGTATTTATTGGCATATCACAGTGAAAAAAATGGCATTGCCACAATGTGTGTCACTGAGTATGAATATCAAGTCCCTTATGGTGTAGTACAAACCAATGGTCATCAGTTGGTCAGTATGGTTGAAAAGCCAACTAACAGATTTTTTGTTAATGCAGGGATCTATGTTGTCACCCCTTCTTTAATTAATCGTGTGGGTAAGAACCAGGTGATTGATATGCCTACATTGATAAGTGATCAAATCGCAAAAGGGGATAAAGTGTCTGTTTTCCCTATTCATGAATATTGGCGTGATATTGGGAAATGGAATGATTATAATCAAGCTCAAATCGACGTGGAAAATGACTTTTAATGTTAGAATATAAAAAAGTCCTTGCATTTATAGGGGCAAGAAGTGGTTCTAAAGGACTGAAAGATAAAAACATAAAGTTACTTAATGGTAAACCATTGATAGCTTGGACTATCGAAGCAGCCCTTGCAAGCCAGTTGATTGATTTAGTCGTTGTATCAACAGATTCTAAAGAGTATGCTGAAATAGCAGCCAGTTATGGTGCGCATGTTGTTTTACGTCCAGAAAAAATAGCAGGGGATGATGCACCTTTAATGGCTGCATTAAAGCATGGATATGGAAAGGTTCAAGAAAAATCCGGTGATTTTGATGTGTTGATTAGCTTACAGCCAACATCACCACTTCGTACATATCAACATATTGATGAAGCATTAGAGTATTATTCTAAATATAGTACTGACAGTCATATAAGAGTTTTCTCGTGCTTTTCTTTACCTTCAAAATATGCGTGGATAATGCAATGTGACGAAGAGGGATATGCTCACTTTGTTGATAGGGCCGAGCAACAGAAAAACGAACATGCACGGCAAATGAATAATGAGGTCATGTTGCCTAATGGGGCTATTTTTATTTTACCTACAAATGACTTAACACAGTTTTATACTGGTAAATGCATGCCATATATAATGAGTGAACGAGAATCCATAGATATTGATAGCTTAGACGATTTTGATAAAGCGTCTAAGGTTATGAAAGAAGTCAATTGATGAACGGTTCAATTTCTCTTTTTAGAGCATTGTACTTAAGGTGTGTAGTAAATTTATATATTGCTAAATGGGGAGTACTATTCAGAAATGAAATACCCCACATATTTATTCACTAGCTATATTTTTAATTTAGTTATATCTACTTATGTAATCTTTAGCAATATGGTTATTTGGCTCTTTTTCTAATACATACTCAAAAGCTATTTTAGCAGAATCAATAGACTCTATATCATTATAAAGTTTACCTAAAGACAGCCATGCTTGAATATCTTCAGGATTTTCAGTGAGATATTCAGTATAACATCGAATTGATTGTTCAACTTTTCCTAATAGTCTTAATATTTTTGCGTACTGTGAAGTGTAAATGTTGGATAGCTCTGATAATTTTTTGAAAGCCCATTCAGCTTTGTCATAAAGTTTCAATTTAAGAGCAAGTGATGCAACTTGTTGCAGCTCATCTTCTTTCATCTCATCCTGATCTAATTGATCAAAGTAATTAATCGCTTTAGTTTCGTTACACATGAGAATGAAATAAAAAGCATGGGCAAGTTTACATAATTTTTCTACTTGATTTATATTATCTTTATTACATTGATAAATTGATAAACTATTAGCTAAGACACATAAACCATCTACATTATTTTGATGAAATAATACAATTATTTTTCTTCTTACACCCGTTAATGATGCTTCTTTTTTACTTCTTGCCAAATGCGGTGAATCATCTTCGTTAAGCACTTTCTCAAATTGTGCAATTTGTTTATCAAATTTCACTTTTATTTCATCAGTAAGGGGTAATTTACCCGGACTATTATTTTTTAACCAAGTTTGAGCTCGGCCAAACTGCTTGTCTTTTTGCCATTGTTCCAATATAAACTCAAAATTTGGAGAATCTTTTTCCTCTTCTATTCTACTTTTAATTCGCTCGATACAGCTCTGTAATAGTTTAGCTAAAGTAGTACTCGAATCAATATAGGCTTGATAATATAAACGGCCAGTTTCTTCTATCTTTGCATCAGACCAATCATCATGAGAGGTTTGAGCTGATTTAATAAACTGGTCTAAACCGAAGTTTTTCACAAAGCTTACTGTTTTTTTAAAGTTAGTGTCGAGTTTCTTTTCTATTTTATCCATCCGTAATTTATATTTGAAGTTTTCGCTTTCTTGCCCTTTTTTTGCAAATAACTTGATATTACATTGCAAAGCCTCTTCAGCAATAATTTTTATTTTATGAATATCTTTTAATACTTTAGTTACTTTATTTAAAATTAAGTTGTGGTCAGCTCTGATCTGCGATTGATTTAGTTCAGGTAGTGCAGAATGTATTATTTGCCAGATATCATCTTCCTCTTCGTCAAAAGATAAGTTTGATGTTGGAATGTGTTCAATATGTTCCGCTCGAGCTGCATTCTTCGATAAATTATAAATTCTTACTCCACTATCTTTAACTTTAAATGCTTGTTGTGATAAAGATAAGACTGCTTTGTCAAACTCAATGAGAGTTTCTGCCTTATTTCCAGAGTAAGTTTCGACCCAAATACCGGGTTGACCAAGTGTCGGGCCGACTTTCGCTTCATTGCTTCCTGAAGCGTGGCTAACCCCTGTTTGCGAATAACATAAATCAACACCAGATAATAGAATATTAGTGAACCCCATTTCAACAGCAGCTTTCAATGCAGTATTGGTTACGGTAGGACCACCCATAATACTGCAGTTTTTATCGGCAGGCTCATCCCAAGGAAATCTTGCCCCGATACAGATATTTCTGCCATGCCATTGAGATAATAGTTCTGGATTTACACAATTTGCTTGTAAAAATAGAACCCGTTCAGGTAAGAGTAACAATTCTTTACTAACATCAAAACTAACATCATAAGGGTCAACTGAAACGATAATATGTGGGATTAAATTATGCTTAATCAAAGTTTTAGCAATACGTGAAACGGCAATGATAACAATATTTCTTTGGTTGTCTTTTAGCCATTGCATTTCTTCATCTAATGAAGGTCCACCTCCCAATATTACGCAGGTTTTTCCGGAAAACGTATCATTAAGTAGTGTTGATGAAAGTCTATTTTCAGTAATATTCATTAATTGGCGGGTCATAAAAGGGAATACGCCAACTGTCGCTCTGGTGAAAAATAGTAAAATTTCTAATGCGCGGATGATATCTTGATTTGTTGAATGATATTCGACCCAGTATGAACTAACAGCAGCAAGTGATTTTAAGTAACATATACGGTCTTTATAAATATATACATTTATTTCAAATCTATCAGCGTCTTCTTGCCATTTCTCTGGTGTTGTGAAAGAAACAACATTGTGATCGTAATCAGATGGAATAACTTGCTTTATCTGCTCAATGATATGAGGGAGTTCAATGAAAATAAAACGAGAGTTTTTAGGCGTTTCTTGCTCTAAAATAAATTTCACTAATAAACCTGAGTCAGTGCCAAAAATTAGGTATAAGCTATCTTCTTTTTCAAATTTTTTATCAAAATGACGTTTATAAATACTGCTAGAACTTTCTTTGTCAAAAGTATGCCTATTAATAGAGTAAAGGTATTTTTCACCGTAAGGATTCACTTTAAATACTTCAGTGTTAGCGTTTGATAAATTTGTCATTATTTTTCCGTAGCAAAGTTTATTTTCGATTTTCTTGAATTAAATAAATTTAAATTATTATTCAACATTACACTATTAGCATTACATTCTTAGTCAAAGTCTTGGCGGTATTTGAATAACTTGCCATTTAAGAGCAAGAATAATACCGAAAAAGAGCGGATTATTGAATATTTAACTTACTTTTTATTGGCGTGGTTATTGCTTTGATTTGTTTTATAAAAGATAAGTGACCATTTCATTAAACAATTGTTGCTTCTCTTTAGCTAATTGTTATATATATTGTTTAATTGAGTTTACACAGGAAGTTTTCCTATGAGAATAATTGCTAAATTGGATGTTAAGCCACCAAATGTTGTTAAACCCGTTCATTTTGAAGGGCTAAGGAAAGTAGGCTTACCTGCAGAGTTGGCTAAGCTTTATTATTTGCAAGGCGCTGATGAAATTCTTTATATTGATATTGTCGCAAGCTTGTACCAGAGAAGTTTGTTAATAAAAGAAATAGAACAAACAGCAAATGAAATATTTGTTCCATTTGCTGTTGGCGGTGGTGTTAAAAGTATAGAAGATTTTTCAAAATTATTTCACCATGGTGCAGATAAAGTTGTATTGAATACATATGCTTTACAAGAAAATCCTAATCTTATTGATGAAGCGGCTAAGATTTTTGGTTCTCAAGCGGTTGTAATCAATATAGAGGCTAAGAGAATGGCTGGTGATTGGAATTGTTTTAGTGATTGTGGTCGTATCCCAAGTGGAAAGAATGTATTGCCGTGGCTAAAAGAACTTGAAGATCGCGGAGCAGGGGAAGTAATTATTCAGTCTGTTGATACCGATGGTCGTCAACGTGGTTTTGATGCAGAGTTGATTTGTGCTGCAGTTTCACAAGCAAATATTCCTGTAATAGCTGCTAGTGGAGCAGGGACACTTGAAGATATTGTTAAAATTGCAACTCAAGCTTCTCCTAGTGCTATAGCGATAAGCTCTGTTCTTCATTATCATAAATTAACGATCAAAGAGATCAAACAAGCACTGCTCAAAAACGATATTGAGGTGACTGTATGAAACAGTTAGTTGGTGTTGTCGATTATGGTGTCGCTGGAAATACCCACAGTATTATTAAAGCGATAGAAAAAGTTGGTGGTAGTGCTTTGTTAGTCAAAAGTGCTGAACAAGTATTATCAGTTGATAAGTTGGTTATTCCTGGTGTTGGAAGTTTCCCTGATGCCATGAAAGGACTAATCAATAATAAGGTTGCTGACGCTATTATTACAGCTGTTAAAACAAAGAAAATACCCACTCTGGGAATTTGCCTTGGAATGCAGATATTAGCGAAAATTGGCTATGAAAGAGGCGAGTGTTCAGGTTTATCTTTAATTGATGCTGAAGTAAGAAAAGTTAAATGTAAAGGGGTTTTGCCTCACATGGGCTTTCATTCAATCGATATTAAGAAAAACAGTATGCTGCTCGGCGGCATTAATTCAAACGATCAATTTTATTTTATGCATTCATATGAAGTGTCAAATTATACCGATATTTTGTCGTTATCATCTTACGCGGATCATACTTTTGTCTCTTCTATTGAAAGAGGTAATTTATATGGTGTGCAGTTTCATCCAGAAAAAAGTCGTGAAGCTGGTTTGAAAATATTTCATAATTTTATCAACGTGATTTAGAGGATAATTAAAATGACAAATGAATTTGGTATGCATGGTCTCCCATTAAATATTCAATTTTGCAAAAAATGTTCAATGAATAACCAAAGACCTTCTTCAACTGTTGAGTTTCGTAATAAGCCCGGAGAAAAGAAAAAAGCGATTTTTTTTGATGAACATGGTGTTTGTGATGCTTGTAATTATAGTGAAAAGAAGAAAACAATTAACTGGCAAGAGCGTCATTTAGAACTAGAAGAATTGTGTAATAAGTTTAGGCGAAATGATGGCCGATATGACGTGGTTTGCCCTGGTAGTGGTGGCAAGGACAGTGTGATGGCTGCACATATTCTTAAATACAAATATAATATGAATCCTATTCTAATCACTTGGCCTCCGGCAATATATACAGAAAATGGTCGACGAAACTTTGAATCGTGGTTAGAAAGTGGTTTTGCTAATTACACTTATAATCAAAATAGAAAAGTACACAAAATCCTTACACGTTTAGCCTTTGAAAATTTATGTCATCCATTTCAACCTTTTATTTTAGGACAAAAGAATTTAGCGCCGAAACTGTCGGTAATGCTAGATATCCCTTTAGTTATTTTTGGTGAAAATGAAGCTGAATATGGTAACTCCATTAGTGACAACAATAACCCTATCAGAGATAAGAAGTATTATACCGCTGAATATCAATTAGATGATTTGTACCTAGGTGGAGTGAATGCAAAACAGTTAATGGATGAACATAAGTTTTCATTAGCTGATTTAGAAGCTTATTGTCCGGTGAGTCCGTATGATATTGAGCGTGTTGGAACTGAAGTACATTACCTTGGCTACTATCAAAAATGGCATCCGCAAGAAACTTATTACTTCTCAGTAGAAAACTCTAATTTTATGCCTAATGATACTAGAACAGAGGGCAGTTACAGTAAATATAGTTCATTAGATGATCAAATCGATTGGTTTCATTATTACACGACTTTTACTAAGTTTGGCATAGGTCGTGCAACCTATGATTCAGCACAGGAAATTAGAAATGGTGATATTACCCGTGATGAAGCCGTTGCACTTATTCGACGATTTGATGGAGAGTTTCCTCAGCAATATTTAGATAATTGCCTTAATTATATGGGTATCAGTGAACAAACTTTTCACGATGTCATTGAAAAAAATAGAACACCACATTTATGGTTAAAAGAAAACGGTCAATGGAAATTACGTCAACCTATTAGTTAAGAATAACTTGAGAAGGAGTGTTCGAGATATGAATTCAAAATTAAGTGTTAGTTCATTATTAAAAAGTGTTAAAGAGTATGATAAGTCGAATGATTTTCACAATATGCTCTTAGCTGTGCGCGATTTACTAAAGAAAGACCCTTGTAATGGAGAGTACTTGCTTTATCAGTTGAAAGCATTAGAAGGATTGGGACAAGTTACCCAAAGCCTACCTATTATAAAGCATTATGTGAATATGCGAAGTACCGACATTACCGGATTTTTATTACTATATAGAATTTTTATCGCAGAAGGTAATGTTGCTGAAGCTATCATATCTCTTGTATTCGCACTTAGTATTGATGAAGACGATCAAGAATGTAAATTACTGTTAACGAATTTACTTGCTGAAGTGGACGTCAAATATAAAACGGCAAAAATTAATATTTTAACAACAAATCGTGTTGGGCATTTAGTCTTGGAAATAGAGTCATGGGTAAGGTCACAGCAAAATAAAAATGACGATTGTTTATATTTGTTTATTAGTGATGGCAAGGTTTCTGCGAATGAATCTTTATTCACCTTATTAAAAAATTATGCCCATGTAATTGAAAGCCCTTTTTGGTATGAATTCTATATAAATAGACCCTTATTACTAGCAGATAGACACTATTGTTTATTACCTTATGACACTCAATGTGAATTAAGAGGGTTTGATAAAACTGATATTGATACAGAAGGAAATAAGCGATTAATTCAAATATATAAAGAGCAGGCTGCGTTAGTTGAGATACCTCCTGCAGATATTGCAGCTGGTTGGAAAATGCTGGAAAAGTATAACTTGTGTAAGGAAGACAAGATTGTTTGCTTACATGTTAGAGATAGCTATTATCTAGAAAAAAAAGCGCCATTGCTTGATTTTTCATATCATGACTATCGTGATGCAGACATTGCTACATATAAAAAGGCTGTATCTGCACTCATTGCTAAAGGTTACAAAGTTGTTCGCACAGGGGCTGAAACTAACCAGCGATTAGATATTAACTCTCCTAATTACTTAGACTTTTGTTTAGACGGACCAAGTGAACATGGCGACTTTATTGAAGTTATGCTAATTAGCTTATGTCAGTTTTTTATTGGAACAACATCCGGCCCTCTGGGGATCGCAGCTATTTTTGATACGCCAATACTTAGTGTAAATTCAGCGCCTTTATTTCCAGGCTATAGTCGACATAGTCGCTTTATTCCAAAGCGTTTATTTCAAAATGATATCGAAGTTAATTTAATGGAAGTCTGTCAAGGAAAAGCACTGTCAAAGGATAACGAAAAGCCGATTTTCCTTTCATTTAGTGATAAGGAGCTTTCTTCATATAATTATAAGTATTTAGCCAATAGTGAAGATGATATTTTAGACGCGGTGTTAGAGTTTGAAGAACGATTACATAATCGCGTACTTGATGCGACTTTAACAAATAATCAAGCGTCTTATATGGAAAAAATACCAAAAGAATCTGTGTTTAAAAACAGTGACTTTGTCGTTTGCGATAGTTTTTTGATGAAGTATCCTGACATCTTTAAATAAATAATGATGAATATAAAAATGATGAATATAAATAAAGTTCTTGTAACTGGTGCAACAGGCTACAAAGGTAGTGTGTTAGTGCCAAAGCTATTAAGTAAAGGATATCAGGTGGTTGCATTTGATATGCAGTGGTTTGGTAATCAGTTAGCTGAGCACGAAAATTTAACGGTAATTAAAGGCGATGTCATTGATACAGCATCAATACCACTTTGTGGTATTGATGCAATTATTCATCTTGCTTCAATAGCGAATGATCCCTGTGGGGATTTAGACCCTAAACTTACCTGGGAAACGAGTGCATTAGCAACAATGCAATTAGCTGACAGAGCAAAACGTGCAGGTATAAAGCATTTCATTTATGCCTCATCAGGTAGTGTTTATGGTGTAAAAGAAGAAGAAAACGTTACAGAAGAGTTACCTTTAGAACCGATTTCAGAGTATAACAAAACCAAAATGGTATCAGAACGTGTCTTAATGAGTTATAGCGAAGATATGATCGTACAAATTATACGTCCAGCCACGGTATGTGGTTTATCACCTCGCCAACGCTTAGATGTTGCAGTTAATATGCTTACCATGCAAGCACTTAAAAATGGAAAAATCACCGTTTTCGGTGGTGAGCAAGCCCGTCCTAATATTCATATCGACGATATTACCGATCTATACCTTTTCTTGTTAGAAAGTCCTCATATTACCGGAGTTTATAATGCCGGCTTTGAAAATATAACTGTCGGTGAGATTGCCGCAATAATAAAAGAAAAAATTAATGCGGAAATCGTCATTACGCCTTCTGATGATCCACGATCATATCGCATGAATTCTGACAAGTTATTAGCCACGGGATTTAAACCTAAAAAGAACGTACGCATTGCAATTGAAGAAATGATTGTTGCCTTTAAGCAAGGTAATCTTATAGATGAAGATCGATGTTATAACCTAACATGGATGCAAAAGTCATTGGAGCTCTAATGGAACTAAAATCTGAAATTATTGATCTTGAACACAAAGGTTTTTCAATCTGTAGTTTCCCTAAGAAACTTCAAGGTATGATGGCACAAGAAATTTTAAAGACAATGTCGGAATTATTACAAAATGACAATCTTGATAATTTTGAGCAGGCAATAAACTTGATTGAGAACATTGACGATGATTCATTTGTTAAACTTTTTACAAAGCCTAATCGAAACTTCAGTCATGAAATTTATTTAGAAGTAGAGTCTTGGATATCAGATTATCTTTCAACTATTTTTGTTAATAAAAAAATGGCAATTAATAAAATGGGAGATTGGGAAACAAAAGGGCACCCTAAATTATCATCTGATTCATACTGTGTTTTTTGGCGTTGTGTAAGGGAGGGTAAGGAAAGCGATGTAGGGGGGGCTCATCGAGACTCAACTTTCGGGAATATAGTTTCTAAACAAGGGTATGACCCTCAATTGCCATTTGAGTCAGGTCAATGGTGGAAAATTTGGCTGCCAATTTTTGGTTGTACTTCAACCAATTCACTACAAATGGTAGAAGGCAGTCATAATGAAAATATCGATGTTGCTATCAAAGAAACTCGATTTGGGCATAAGCCTTTTATTAATGAGCAATGGTTAAATTTAAACGAAAATAATTTTCTTTCACCACTTGATGGTCAACTAGGTCAGTGCGTTTGTTTTCATGATGATATGGTTCATCGTGCGCCGGTAAATAATGCAAGCAGAATTAGAGTTTCTGCTGAATTTGCTGTCATTACAGATTAATAATAGATAAGAGTTTTATATGAGTGCTAAAGAATATCAAATACCATTTTTAGACTATTACACTAAAAATAATTGTATACCAGTAGAACAAGATATATCAAACCTTGCTAAACACTTTTCTCGTCGTGAATCTTTATATCGCACCTTAGGTATTTTGCCTTCAGCAATTGCGGGTAAGAATATTTTAGAGTTAGGCCCTGGAAGTGGTCATAACGCTATTCATACAAGATCACTTAATCCTAATAAATATGTTTTGGTTGATGGTTTCAAAATGAGTTTGCAGCTAACTAAAGAAAACATTAACCAGTATTTCAATAAAGATACTTCTTGTGAATATATCGAAAGTAATTTTGAGTCATTTTTATACCCTGAACAGTTTGATTACGTTTTTTGTGAAGGGGTTATTCCAGGGCAATTGTTTCCTGAACAATTTATTCAAAAGGTTGCTGGACATGTAAAACCAGGAGGAGTCTTAATTATTACTTGTGTTGATAGCCTTTCTGCGTTGAGTGAAATTACTAGGCGTTTAGTTGCAAGACTACTACTCAAGGATCAAGATATTGATGAAGGTGATAAAGTGAATTATTTATTACCTTTTTTCGAAAATAGTATAAATACACTTAAAGGAATGTCGCGTAAACCTTCTGATTGGGTTAAAGATTCTTTGTTAAATCCTCTACATGGTCAATTATTTGGGATTGATACAGCTATACAAAGTCTTGATGATAATTTTGAGTTCTATGCTAGTAGCCCTAATTTCCTACAAGACTGGCGATGGTATAAAGATATTTATCTTCAACAAAAAAATATCAACGTTAATGCCGTTAACTCCTATCAAACAAATATACTTAATTTTTTAGATTATCGGACTACATTCAGTGACGTTGACTTAACAAGTGCCAATGAAATACGATCATTATCGGAAAGTATATTACAAGCGTATATTGAGTTTCAATTTGATGAAAATAAATTGTTTATAATTGAAAGTATTATAAATAACCTTAAAAAACTGTTTCTTATTGTAGAAAATATTTCTGTTGAAACATCTCACTCTATCCAATTACATTGTAATACTATTGAGCAGTTATTTTTGCACGGCACTATATCTGAAGATTCCCATTTTAAACAATGTGATTGGTTTGGAAGAGGGCAACAATACGTAAGTTTCACTCGGAATGCTGACAGCCTTCCCCTAATTAATGCGTAAGTTATAAAAATATGAACACAAAAATATTTCTGAATTATTCAGAAGATTTAATTAACACGATTAAAACTCTAGATTATGAAAAAATTTCTACTTTAGTTTTGTGGTGTCAAGAAACCTTTAAAACAGGTAATAAGGTTTTCATTTGTGGTAATGGTGGCAGCGCCGCTAATGCAATGCATATTGCTAATGATCTTATCTATGGTGCTAACCCAAAAAAAGGGTTAAATGTAGAAGCTTTATCTGCTAATGCCGCAATTTTAACTTGTTTAGCAAATGATACTGGTTATGAAAATATATTTGCACAACAACTCATTGCGAAAGCAAACCGCGGAGATATATTAATTGTTTTATCCGGAAGTGGTAATTCTGCGAATATTTTAAAAGCGATGAATACGGGAGCTGAATTAGGCCTTAAAAGTTGTGCCATTGTTGGCTTTGATGGTGGAAAAGCAAAAGAAATGGCAGATTTATGTCTACATTCAAATATTTCTGATATGCAAATAGCTGAAGATATACAAGTCATTGTCGGCCACATGATAATGAAAGCGCTAAAAGAGAGTTTGTCGTCATGAGTCAAAATGCTAAAGTGTTTGTTATCGGCAGTAATTCGTTTTCTGGCGCTAGTTTTGTTAAATATTTACTATCAAAAGGAGAACAAGTTATAGGCTGTAGTCGTTCTCCTGAACCTATTGATGCATTATTACCCTACCGCCATAATAACTTTGCCGATGGTTTTTCATTCTTTCAATATGACTTGAACAATGATTTGAATCATATTGAAAGGTTACTAGATAAAGAAAAGCCCGCTCATGTCTATAATTTTGCAGCACAAAGTATGGTGGGCCAAAGCTGGGATTTTCCAGAAGACTGGTTCATGACTAATGTTGTTTCGTCAATAAAACTTCATAATATATTACGTCAAAAAGATTATTTAGACCGTTTTATTCATGTTACTACGCCTGAAGTTTATGGCACTTGTACTGGTTTCGTTAATGAATCCCAAGCCTTTAATCCTAGTACTCCCTATGCTGTATCTAGAGCTTGTGCTGATATGAGCTTAAAAACTTTTTTTGATGTACATAATTTCCCTGTGGTTTCAACGCGAGCCGCTAATGTGTTTGGTGAAGGTCAGCAATTATATAGAATTATCCCTAAAACAATTTTAAGTATATTAACTGGGCAGAAAGTTATGTTGCACGGTGGTGGCTGTTCTGAACGTTCATTTATTCATATTGATGATGTGTCTGATGCAACATATAAAATTGGCAAAAATGGTGTTAACGGGGAAACATACCATATATCTACGGAACGCATTATTTCGATTAGAGATCTTGTCAAAATGATTTGCACAATGATGTCAGCTGACTTTGATCAGTTATGTGTCGATACCGGAGATAGAGCAGGTAAAGATGCTACATATTCACTTGATTCAACTAAATTAAAAACTAATCTAGCTTGGCAAGATAAGATTACTCTTGAAGTAGGTATAGAAAGAACCATTGCTTGGATGAAAGCCAACATTGAATCTTTGAAGCACCAACAATCATCTTATATTCATAAGGCATAAATATGGAAATTGATTTACTGACTAATTATCCTCGTAGTAAAAGGGATACTAAAGCTCGAAGCGAAGAGAAAACAGCCGATATAAGAGCTATCGCAAGACAATTCGGACAAGATTTTTTTGATGGTGATAGAAAACACGGTTACGGTGGCTTTAGCTATAATGCTCGCTTTTGGCAACCGGTGATCCCTGACTTACAAAAGCAATACCAATTAAATGCTAACAGTAAGGTTTTAGATGTAGGCTGCGCAAAGGGCTTCTTTTTATATGATTTAAGTACCGTCATTCCAAACATCGAAGTCAAAGGTGTTGACATCTCTAGTTATGCTATTGAACACGGAAAAAAAGAAGTCATCAATAAAATGCAAGTCTCATGCGCTACTTCATTACCCTTTGAAGATAACTCGTTCGATCTAGTGATGAGTATTAATACTGTTCATAATTTAGATGAAAAAAACTGCGCTAAAGCTTTGCAAGAAATTATGAGAGTTTCTAAAGGTAAAGCTTATATTACTGTCGATGCTTACCGAAATGATGAAGAAAAGCAACGGATGCTTGAATGGAATTTAACAGCGAAAACTATAATGCATGTCGATGAATGGAAAGCATTTTTTAACGATATTGGCTATAGCGGTGATTATTACTGGTTTATGCCATGATTGAACTTCTTGAATTTTATAGACAGGTTATACGTATTCGTCTTGTTGAAGAAGAAATAGCGAAGCGATATTCAGAGCAAAAGATGCGTTGCCCAACGCATTTATCTATTGGGCAAGAAGCTGTAGCTGTAGGAGTTTCGTCGTTATTGACTATTAATGATAAAGCTTACAGTTCACATAGAGCTCATGCACATTATTTAGCTAAAGGTGGAGATTTAAATAAATTAATTGCAGAACTTTACGGAAAAGAAACTGGCTGTACTAGTGGTCGAGGAGGATCTATGCACTTAACTGATCTGTCGGCTGGTTTTGTAGCGAGTACTGCAATTGTTGCTAATAGTATTCCCCTTGCTGTAGGTAATGCACTTCATCAAAAAGTACAGAAAAAAAATGAAATGTCAGTGACTTATTTTGGCGATGGAGCTACAGAAGAAGGGGCCTTTTTTGAATCAGCCAATTTTGCTGTAGTTAAAAAGTTACCCGTGTTATTTATTTGTGAAAACAACCAATTCTCTGTTTATAGCCCATTAAACGTAAGGCAGCCCGTAGGACGTAATATTTCAGAGTTAGCAAAAAGTATTGGCCTAAAGTCGTTTGTTGCAGACGGTAATGATATTGACGAAGTTACTAATGTGGCTAAGTTAGCAACAACTCATATTCGTGAGGGAAAAGGTCCTGCGTTTATTGAATATCATACATATCGCCATCGTGAGCATTGTGGACCAAATTTTGACGATCATTTAGCTTATCGCGACTCCAAAGAAGTTGAACATTGGCTAGAAAAAGATCCTGTGAAATTAATGAGTGAAAAGCTGTTAACTATGGGCCATAACGTAAAAGAATTAGCACTTTTAACTGCTGAGATTGAAAAAGAAATCGATAATGCGTTTAACTTCGCTGAAAGCTCTCCTTTTCCAAATCAACAAAACAACCATAAGTATATTTATGCCTGATATAACTACAACATTTGCTAATCAAATAAACCGAGCACAACATCAAGCAATGCGAGATGATGCCTCAATGTTAAGCTTTGGTTTAGGTATTGATGATCCAACTGGAATTTTTGATACTACCACAGGCTTAAGCGAAGAATTTGGCGAAGAAAGAGTTTTTGATATGCCGACTTCTGAAAATGCGATGACAGGCGTCGGTATAGGTGCTGCGTTATCTGGTAGCAGAGTCTTAATGACACATCAGCGGGTAGACTTTTTCCTACTAGCTATGGATCAACTCGTTAATAATGCGGCAAAATGGCATTACATGTTCGATGGACAAATGACAGTTCCACTGACCATTCGTTTGATTGTTGGCAGGGGGTGGGGACAAGGTCCTACACATGCACAAAACTTACAATCATGGTTTTCCCACATACCAGGACTTAAAGTTATTGTACCAAGTCGCACTGAACATGTTGCTCAGCAGTTATATCAAGCAATAATGGACGATAACCCCGTGCTATTTATTGAACATCGTTGGTTACATCAGCAAAGTGCTCTTATTGCGGATACTACCAGATTGGAAAGCCAATGTGAGGGGATCAATCGTGTTAAAGAAGGTAAAAATATAACAATCATTGCAAATAGTTATATGTTGCTTGAAGCATTAAGAGCAGAAGAAGCTCTTGCAAAACACGGTATCAGTTGTGACGTGCTAGATATTGCTCAAGTAAATCCTATTGAATGGCAAGCAATATATAGTTCAGTCGAAAAAACAGGCCATTGCTTAGTTTGTGATTGTTCTCAGTTAACTAATTCACTCAGTGGTGAAATTGTTAGTCGAATTGCTGAAAATTGTTTTTCATCATTAAAAGCAGCCCCGCAACGGTTAGCATTGCCAGACCACCCCGAGCCAACAAGTTATAACTTAACAAAAAGTTTTTATAATGATGCCAATGACATCATTAAAAGTGTCACGAATATTTTGGCATTAGATCAAAATATTTCAATTGTAAATAGTAATAAACATCATGATATTCCAGGGAACTGGTTTAAAGGGCCTTTTTAACTGATGAATTTAAATATACAAAATAAAGTTGCTTTGGTAACTGGAGCGTCTAGAGGGCTAGGGCAAGCAATAGCTATGTCTTTGGCTAAAGAAAAAGTTAATGTTATTTGGGTGGCAAGAAATGTCGAAGAGCTAACCAAAAATGCCGAGATAGCAAAACAACAGTTTAATAATGAAAATTGGGTTGTAAGCGTTGATCTTGAAAAAGACAAGGGTGTAGAAACCTTATTACAGCAAGTCAATGATTTATCGCTTTCTCCCGATATAATAATTAATAATGTGGGGGGAAATCTTAATATTACGGATCCATTAGCACCGGTAGGTGCGTGGAAAGAAGTCATGAATTTTAACTTGTTTTCTGCCATTGACCTTAATAATGCTTTCATTCCTACTTTGCAGAAAAAGCAATGGGGTCGAATTTGTCATGTATCGTCTATCGCATCATTGGAAAATCAAGGTACACCTATGTACTGTGCAGCAAAAGCTGCGCTAAATGCTTATATTCGAAGTGTAGGTCGATATGTCTCTGCTGATAATGTCATTATGACAGCAGTATTACCCGGAGCAGTATTTACTGAAGGCGGTTATTGGGATGAAACGAGTAAAGACCGTCCTGAGCATGTAGACAGATATATCAAAGAACGAATGGCAATAAAAAGATTTGGCACGCCTGAAGAAATTAGTGAGTTTGTGACTTTTTTAGTTTCAGATAAAGCTTCTTTTGCCGTGGGAACGGCTGTTTTATTGGATGGTGGTCAAGGCCGAGTTTTTTTTGAAGGTTGATTCTTTAAAGGTAAATTATGTTAAATAGTAAACTAAGACAGCGTATTGTAGAAATAGTCACGGCTGCCAAAGAAGGGCATATTCCAAGTTCATTTTCTATTGTTGATTCCCTTGATTACATTTATGGAAATGTGCTTAATTACGATAATAAAGACCCTAATTGGGGGGAGAGAGATCACTTCATTCTATCGAAAGGTCATGGATGTGCGGGACTGTATGTTGTACTTGAAAAATATGGTTTATTATCAAAAGAACAATTGGAAACATACTCTCAGCCTGGAGGAATTCTTGGCGGGCACCCTGATGTAACTAAAGTTCCTTTTATAGAGGCCTCTACGGGGTCATTAGGTCATGGCTTTCCTTTTGCAACAGGGATAGCATTGGGGAAAAAAATCAAAAATCAAAACTCTAAAGTCATAAGCTTATTAGGTGATGGAGAGTGTCACGAAGGCACAATATGGGAATCTGCACATATTGCAGCGAACTTAAAGCTTGATAATCTGACTGCCGTTATTGATTGGAACCAATCAGGAGCTCAGTTGTGCCCTATTGATGATTTACCAAATAAATGGCGGAGTTTTGGTTGGCACGTTGTGGAGTATCAAGGTCATGATAAAAATGAGATTATAAATGCTTTTGCAAATGTAGGAAAACACTCCAAGCCATTAGCGCTTATTGCGAAAAACATAAAAGGAAAAGGTGTTTCATTTATTGAAGGACATGGACCTTGGCATCATAAAATACCTGATTCACAAGAGTATAAAAAAATAATGGAGGAATTGATATGAGACCATTAAGAGAACAATTTGCTGATACTATGTTAGAGGTAGGCCAGCGGGATGAAAATTTAGTGGTGATGGTTGGTGATATTAGCCATGGTATATTACAACCTTTTGCTAATGAATGCCCAGGGCGATATTTTAATATTGGAATTTGTGAGCCGACAATAGTATCAATGGCTGCAGGACTTGCTAAAACAGGATTAATTCCTGTTTGTCATACGATAGCGCCATTCTTAATTGAACGCTCATATGAGCAATTAAAATTAGATTTTTCATATCAACAATTAAGTGGTAATTTTATTTCGGTTGGAGGGGCTTTTGATTATGCTCAACTAGGTTGTAGCCACCACTGTTACTCTGATATATCTATTATGTGCCATTTACCTAACAGTCAGGTTTTTAGTCCCGGTTCGCCACAGGAATTTGATCAATTATTTCAGTCGCAATACAACAAAGATAAACTGAATTATTTTAAGCTGACAGAAAACCCTCACGGTATTGAGCACAAAAGTGAAATTCAAGCAGGTAAAGCAATAAAAATAGGGGGCGGCTCACAACTGACTATTATCGCGGTTGGCCCCCAGTTGAAAAACGCCGTTATTGCACAAAAAGAGTTACTTGATGAACACGATATTAGCGCAGAAATAATTTACATACATACCATCAAGCCATTCGATCATGAAGTCGTCATTGAAAGTATAAATAAAACGCGACATGCAATTGTTATCGAAGAGCTATCTGCTCATGATGGTGTATTTAATTTAGTGATCAACGCATGGGCATCTCGTGACAGGGCAAATATCAAACAACTTGCTATTGATGGTTTTGTTCACGAATATGGCTGCTATGAAGATTTATGTGAAGTAGCTGGCCTTACAGCTAAAGCTATTGTTTTACATGCAAAGAATATGTATGAAAATGCATAGTATTAGCCAATGTGCTCTCTGCTCTAGCAAAGAACTTCAGCTATTATGGGATCTGCCAAACTTACCCTTGTCAGAAACTTTTGGCGAATTTGATGAAACTTTTGAAAGTTACGATCAAGTTTTGCTTTGTTGTTCAAAGTGTCAACATGTTCAGTTAAAAAATCAATTGTCCCCTAGTATGCTTTATAATAATAATGATTATAATTATGTTACAGCAAAGTCATCTTCAACAATAAAACGTTTTGACAGCCTAAGATCATTTGTTAAAGCTAATACAGTGAGTGAAATAAAATCACTTGTTGATATTGGTGGGAATGACGATAGTTTATTGCAGGGATTTGAAGCAGAAGCGAAGTATTTAATTGATCCAAGTTTATCTGAAAGTATTGATAAAAATGGCATTCATTACATCAATAAGTTCGTCGAAGATATAGATTTAAGAAAAATAGATCCTGATGTTATCCTCTGCTCTCATGCATTAGAACATATCTCCCAGCCAGCTGAATTTCTTCAATCTTTATTTTCGACAACAAGAGAAGATACATTATTTTTCTTTGAGGTACCTTGCTTCAAAAAACAAATACAATCATTACGGTTTGATGCATTCTTTCATCAACATTATCATTATTTTTACCCTAAAACATTAGTGCAATTAATTGAAACAAATGGGGGGGAAGTATTATCGATAGAATATAATTCTTATCCAACATGTGGTGGCTCAGTCATGGTTGCTTTCCAGCGGAGCACAAAGAGCAGTAAGCCTTATTCTTTAGTAAATATAGCTCAGTATGAAGAACCTCTGAAAGACGAGTTTGATTACTTTCTTGCTGAGTTTTTAAAATTGAATAGGGATATCAATAAATGGATATCTTCTAAAACAACTGTTTATGGTTATGGAGCTAGTTTACTTTTACCTATTATTTTTTATCATATTGGTAAAGCAGCGGAAAATATTCGCATTGTCTTTGATGATGATATTAGTAAACATGAGATAACATATAAAAATATTGAAAATATCACTGTTCGTAATCCTGACGAATATGTGATTGACAGTAGCGTAGGACTTCTAATTACATCTTATGAAAATATAGTTAAATTAAGTTCAGTGCTAGAGAATAAATACCCTAAACGACAATTTAAAGGATTTAAAAGTGAATATTTTCAATGATTTATTTCTGACATTACAACAAACTATTAATTTGCACTGTCATGAAACCCCCTTTTACCGTTTTACTCATTCAGCGTGTGAAAAAATAATTCAAGAATCTGATTTCATTCATAACGAACCTTGTTTTGTTAATTTCGGGGATTTTGGGGATATTTGTCTTCCTTATTACTCAATGGGAAATATAGATTCATTGAAGCTATTTGGTTTAGATGAAATGATTATTTTCTCGTTTTATTTAGCAAACAAAAATAACTATAAAAAAGTAGCTGATATGGGAGCAAATATTGGTTTACATAGTATTTTAATGTCTCGTCTCGGCTGGGAAGTTACAGCATTTGAGCCTGATCCTGTTCACGTAAAAAAAATCGAACAGCACATTGACTTAAATCAGTGCAAAAATATTTCTATTCGTGAAAATGCAATTTCCGACTCTACAGAATCATTAGTCTTTACAAGGTTAACGGGTAATAGGACGGGAAGTCACCTTAAGGGATACAAAGATAACGTTTACGGTGACGTTGATGAGTTCTCAGTCAAATGTCTTGCTTTATCTGGTTTGATGAAAGAGTTTGATTTTATCAAAATGGATATCGAGGGAGCGGAAGCCTCAGCAATTTGCTCGACATTAGACACTGATTGGCTCAATACAGATGTAATGTTAGAAGTAGGTAGCGTTGTGAATGCAGAAAAAATCTGGGCTCATGCTGAAAAACTATCAATTAATATATTTGCTCAAAAAATTGCCTGGGGGAAAGTAAATAATTTTGATGATATGCCAACAAGTTACAAAGAAGGCAGTATATTTTTAACGAATAACGAGAGTATGAACTTTACTTAATTAGATAATACTTACTCGTAAGTACAAGTTGCTTATGTGACCTATAAATATGTTTAACCCTATGTTTTATGTGAACAAAAAACTTTGCTTCGGCTAGTATGACACCCCTTTAGCATTGATAAAATTTAATCTTATAAAAATAGGAAATGACAATGGTGAAAATAACAAAACCAGCGATGAGACTTGGCTTTCATGGCGATGTAATGAAACGTTCTAATCTATTCATGTGGATAAGGGAATTTATTAAGGCCCAAGATATGGGACCTGGTTATTATATGGAATTTGGGGTTCTAAATGGTGAGTGTATGATTGAGTCTTATCGTTGTCTGCGAGGGACTCTTTCTCATTTTTATGGTTTTGACTCGTTCGAAGGCTTACCAGAGTTAAGTGACGAAGATGAAAGTTCGTCCACTTTAAATCCATCTTTTTATAAAGGAAATTATAAATCGATGCAATTTGACTTTGTCAAGCAAACCATATTACATTTTAATGAAAGTGACTCATATAAAGTAAATCGGAATTTTTATGTATAAAAATATCAAAATATATACAGCTAAAGGTAGTAATCTAACGAGCAAAAATATTTGTGATTATAAAGAGTTAGCTTCACAATATACGAAGAGATTTTATCAAAAGGTAAGTCGTCAAGAACATCAAGCTGACTGTTTTCAGGCAATAAATGAACTTTTTCTAGAAAGGTTTGATTGTAGTATTTATTTGACTGAAATGTGGTCTGAACATTTGGAAAAAATCAAAAGTGAATTTTATAAAAATCCATTTGAATTATTAACTCATGATATGGTTCGCTATGCTATTTATCTCACTACAGCGAATGCATATCTTAAGTTGGAACTTGATTTTTTAAAAAAACACTATGAAGAAGATGAGCTTAAGCGTCTATTGGTCGAACTACCCAGTTATTTACATACCATTACTGAAGCTCATTATCATACCTCAGAGTCTCGATCACATCATTTAAGTCACCTAACCTATGCGCAATCAAAATTCAATTGTAATATTTCAGAAATGCCACTGATTGTTGAGTTTGGAGGTGGTTACGGTGGAATGACATCATTACTAAAATTACTCAATGCCGAAAATACTATTGTGGTGATTGATTTACCTACCATGCTAAATATTCAATATTACTATTTATACCCAGACTTTAAAGCGTTGATTAATGTTATTAATAGTGATGAAGATAGCATAGTTGAAGGAAAAATAAATTTATGTCCAATTAACTTAGTCAAGGCTATGGGGATTGATTCTCCTGATCTGTTTATTGCTACATGGAGTTTAAGTGAAGCAAATGAATATACACAGACTCTTATCGTTGACGAGTTAGAATTATTTAACGCGAAACATATTTTATACGGCTACAGAAAATATGAAAAGGTTAATCCTAGGCAACCTTGTTCGAATAGCTTACCTTTAAATGAGACATATGATTTGTTAGAAGATAAAGCAACCTTTTGGGCACTTGAAAAAGAAAGTAACTATTTATTGGCAAAAAGAAATGACTGATTTCCCAAAAGTATTTAACTTATTTACCCATGAAGAGATTGATGTTTTAGCTCAAAGATTGATGGAAGTGATCCAATCGATTAAAAGCGATTACTTTAATACTATTTCAATGGAACAGTTTTACCAAGAATACATTTTTCATGAGTCTGTGGTCATGAAGTGTGTAGCAATGAGATTTGCTACCGAAGAGTTATGGAATAAACTTAAACATAAAATAGATCAAGAAGGTGAAGGCATTGACAAAAGCCAACCTGTTTATTTTCATCCAATATTTTATGCTAGATTTAGCAGTGCAGAATATAAGTTAGAGTCAAGTGTGTTTTTGGACTCTCAGCCTCATTATGACCGAGCTTTTGGTTTATACGCGTTTTCTTATTGGTTAGCTCTTAAGCAAGCGAACAAAGCAAGTGGTGGTTTATGTTTCTTTTCTGAAAATCATAAAGTAAATGATGAGTTTACTGTTGATTGGTCTCAAAAAAATAAATATAACTATGATTTATATGTTGATAGTTTTTCTCGATTAGACCCTTTCATAAAAGAAAGCTGTATACACCCAGACTTAGATGCCGGACAAGCATATCAGTTTGATTCAAATATATTACATGCAGCAACAAAACCAATATCTGATGATAGGTTGAGTTTTGACTTTAGGTTTTTTCAAAAATGTTCGTTAGAGAGCCTAGATGATAATGTTCGAAGAATAATTGAAAATTTCAATAAAAATATTAACCTATCAAATGCACTAAACCTAATTGTAATGGGTGACATAAAAGGTGCATTGAGACTTGCTGGTGATGCGAAGCAATACCTTGATGTTGTCAAACCTAAATACGACATTAATAAATCGTATCAGAAATTTTCGTGGCAAGATGAATATTCTTGGTGTAAAGCGCCCACAAAGATCAAATTTTAAAGGGAGTTCTTTCAATGGGCGAAAAAATGAAAGCAGCGGTACTTACTAAAATTAATCACAACCTTGAAATTATAAACGATATTGAAATACCTCTTTGTAAAAACGGACAGGTGTTAGTGAAAATATTATACAGTGGTTTATGCCATAGCCAACTGATGGAAGTTCAGGGTAAGCGAGGAGACGATAAATATTTACCGCATATGTTAGGCCACGAGGGGGTCGGTGTAATAAAAAGTATCGGTGAAGGTGTTACAAAAGTAAGTGTCGGAGATAAAGTTGTTTTAGGTTGGATTAAAGGTCATGGGCTCGATGCCCTTGGAACCGTATATAATTCACATTTTGGTAAAATAAATGCTGGGGCCGTTACTACTTTTAGTGAATACTCCATAGTTTCAGAAAATAGAGTAGTTAAATTACCACTAAACATTGCTCCCAAAACAGCTGTTTTATTAGGTTGTGCCTTACCAACAGGGGCAGGTATAGTGCTTAACCAATTAAAACCTAAAGCTAATAGTACTGTTGGAGTCTATGGATTAGGCGGCATTGGTTTAAGCGCACTCTTAGCGATGAATCATTTTAAACCTGAAAATATTATCGCGTTCGATATCGAAGAAAAAAAGCTGGCGCTTGCTAAAGAGCTCGGTGCAACCCATTGTTATAGTGTTGATGAAAAAGGCATTGCCCAGTTTAGGCAAGACTTTCCATTGGGACTTGATGGTATTGTTGAAGCCGCAGGTAAAACCAGTACGATAGAAACGGCTTTTTCATTAGTTAAACGAGACGGCGGTCGCTGTATTTTTGCTTCGCACCCACCTTCAGGCGAGCAGATCAAGCTTGATCCCTTTGAATTGATTTGTGGAAAATCAATAGAAGGTAGTTGGGGTGGAGGATCAATGCCTGATCAAGACCTCCCTATTATTGTTGATATTATTAATAAATATCGATTACCTGTAGAAAAATTGTTATCAAATGAATATAGTTTAGAGGAAATAAATCAAGCGCTTGACGACCTTGAACAACGTAAAATTACACGAGCATTGATTACCTTTTAATTTTATTAACATTTCTTTGATAATAATGAAGCGAATAGAGTATGACTATTTTATTAGATGAACTTATAAAAAAACGCGACACATTAGGAAAGCTGGTTTTAGTTACCGGTGATTTTAATATTTTGCATCCGGGACATATTCGATTATTACGCTTTGCAAAAGAATGTGGTGATGTTTTGGTGGTTGCAGTTAATAGTGATGATACTCTGCCCAATACGCAATATAACAATCAAGAAGACCGCTCTGATGTTGTATCATCATTGGGTTTTGTTGATTATTGTTTGATTAGTGCATTACCGACTACAGAATTAATTGAAAAACTACAACCCAAAGCTATGGTCAAAGGCCGAGAACACGAAGGGAAATTTAACCCAGAACAACTTGCTTTAGAAAAGGTGAAGGGGAAATTGATTTTTAGTTCGGGTTATACCTTTCAAAAGTCATCATCAATTTTCCAGCCTGAAAGTAATCAGCCGTTATTGAATGCCAATAAGATAAGAAGTTACATTGACAGTCATCAAATATCGCGAGCAGCAATCACACGTTTAATCGAAAATTTTAGCCAATTAAATGTTTTAGTTATTGGCGATACTATCATTGATGAGTACATGCAATGCAATGCGGTAGGGATGTCTCAAGAAGATCCTACTATTGTAGTTACGCCTGATGAAAGAAAACTTTTTCTAGGTGGAGCAGGTATAACTTCAGCACATGCTAAATCTTTAGGCGCCAAAAATGTATCATTCTATACCGTATTAGGTGACGATGACGCGGCAAAATACGCACAAGAGAAAATTTCGGAATATCAATTAAGCGGTAATACTTTTCAAGATGATACAAGACCTACGACCCAGAAACGTCGTTACCGTGTAGGAAATAAAACTTTATTGCGGGTTAATGATTTTCGCGATCATGATATTGGCATCGATATCCAAGAAGCTATTTTAGCCAAGTTAGTCGCAGAGATTGATAAGACTGATTTAGTTATTTTCTCTGACTTTAACTATGGAATTTTACCTCAGCCGCTTGTCGACGCTATTGTTGATTTGTGTAATGAGAAAAAAGTCATGATAGCGGCTGATAGCCAAACCTCATCACAGGTAGGTGATATCTCTCGTTTCAAAAATGTTGACTTGATCACCCCTACAGAGCGCGAAGTTCGTGTTGCACTAAACAACACCCGTGATGGACTTGTGATTATAACGGATAAACTACACCAAAAAATGCAGTGTCATAATATTGTTGTCACACTCGCCGATGAAGGAGCCTTACTGCATGTTACCGACAGTGGAAAAATTCGTAGTTGGAAAAATGACAAAATACCGGCACTCGCGGCTAATGTAGTTGACCCTGCAGGTGCTGGCGATTGTATGCTTGCTTCAACGGCTATGGCTTTAGCGAGCGGCGGAGATTTGTGGTTATCATCGTTAATTGGCTCTGTAGCGGCTGCCTGTCAAGTGTCAAAAATCGGTAATCAACCGCTTTCCTTTCAAGAATTACAAAAAGCATTTGACCAATTGTTATGACGCAAGTTAAAAAAGCTATTCTACTCTCTGCGGGTTTTGGCACTCGGTTGCGTCCATTAACCAATACTATACCTAAATGTCTCGTCCCCATAAACGGAAAGCCATTATTACAGATTTGGTTAGAACAGCTTAGCGATAATGGCATCGAAGAGTTTTTGATTAATAGTCATTACCTTTCTGAACAAGTAGATCTGTTTATTGAAAACTCACCTTTTAAAAATCAAGTGACCATTTTCAATGAACCTGAATTATTAGGTACATTGGGAACATTAAAATCTACCTTGAGCTTTTGGGAGAACGAAAGCGTACTTGTCGCTCATGCTGATAATTTATGTTTGTGTTCATGGGGTAATTTTCAGCAACAATTTTTATTAAAAGATAAAAAGGTGCTAGGGACTATGATGGTCTTTAATACAGACACGCCTAAAAGTTGTGGGATTATTGAATATAACAATGAAGGGCTGGTAAAGGCTTTTCATGAAAAAGTGGCTAACCCTCCATCTAACTTAGCGAGTGCTGCTATTTATTTGTTTGACCCACGAGTGATACCGTTAATTGAGAAATCATCTCCGCAAGAGACTGATATTAGTCTTCATTTGATCCCAAAACTATTAGGAAAACTTAACTTTTGGCAAACGGATGGTTATTTACGAGATATTGGTAACTTGGTTAGTTTGGCTAAAGCTGAATTAGACATGACTGAAATGAATTTCTAACTCAAAGTATAGTAACTGGTGTTTTAGTTTTTACTTATTAAAACAAAGACTTACCTATGAGTCTTTTGTTTTGTCAAATAAATGACCTTGCAGCGTCAATTTATTGTTGCTTATTTATTATATCGCGCTAAAATCTAATTATAGTGATTATAAATAACGGTTTACCAAAGTATATGCAGGGTCAAAAACATATTGTTGTCGTTGATAACGACATTGCCAGACGTGATCAAATCGCCACAGTATTATCTTTTGTGGGTGAACATTTTCATGTTTGTGCCGAAGACGATGTAAGCCAATACTTCAGTGAAA
>Ga0209396_1000964_pt1 | contig 32939 bp, 28 predicted proteins | sample GOMGulsemesocosm_6_FD_184638 | JGI IMG/M metagenome (GOLD analysis project Ga0209396, IMG submission 184638) | Methane-oxidizing microbial communities from mesocosms in the Gulf of Mexico - GOM8C Gulf of Mexico (SPAdes) (version 2) | ecosystem: Environmental > Aquatic > Marine > Cold seeps...
GTTTTAAAATTTCTTGTTTGTTTGGATAATGATGAAACAAACTGCCCGACTGAACGCCAATCGCTTTGGCAAGTTCTCGGACCGTTGTACGATCAAATCCGTTATTTTTAAACAAGGTTGCTGCGCCACTAATCAACCTGCCTTTAGCGGAGTTTGGATCTATAAGCACTGAATCGGCGATGAGTTGCGCTAACAGCTGTTGGTTGTTTTGTTGTGAAATAGCCACAAATGACATGCTTTTATCCTAATAAAGCCGCATATATCTTATATCATGTCGACTTCTATCTTTCATATATGCAAAACACCTTATCAGTTTTTTGATTGATTACCAAGCGAGCGCTTGGCTGGTAACTGAATAATAAAAAAATTAGTTTCTGACATGTAATCGATAAATTATTTACTTTTCGTTATAATTCACCGCCTAATAATATGAGGTATGCCAATGAGATTTAAAGAGTTTAAAGTCATGACAGCCATGCCTCGTATTTTATTTCTGCGCAGTATTGCGATCATTATTCAATTAAGTGCTGTTCTTGCCTTATATGCAGTTTTCCCAGCGGATATCGACGTACAACCGTTACTCAGTGTTATCGCTATTGAATCCATTTTTCATGGCGTTAGTTTGTGGTGGTATAAAAACCATGCTTTTTCACCTTTGGCAGTGGCAGGGCAGGCAGTAGCTGATATTGTATTTTTAACGCTATTAATGTCGTTTAGTGGTGGTGCCACCAATGCATTTGTATCACTACTTCTTATGCCAATTGTCATTGGGGCCGTGAGCTTACCAACGCGTTTATTGACCTTGGTGTCTTTATGCGCAGTGGTTTCTTATAGCGCCTTGCTTTTAAGTCTTCCCATTAATAATCACCATATGGATATGAGTAATCATTTCATTGGCATGTGGGTTAACTTTTTACTCTCGGTAATCGTCGTCACTTTAGTGGTTGGTACTATGTCAAAAATGATCACCAATCGTGAGCGTGCAATTGCAAAGCAACGAGAAGAGCAATTAAAAAGTGAACAACTCGTAAGCTTGGGTATTGCCTCGGCGCAGGTAACTCATCAGCTCGCGACCCCCTTAGCTAATCTTCAATTATTATATGAAGAAATTAATGAGCAATATCCGTTAGACGAGGCTGTTAGTGCCATGGAGTTACCGCTTGAAAAATGTCGACAGGAGTTGCATCACTTTCGTATGTTAGCCACGTCTATTCGTGAGAATAAGACCGTTGAGTTGACGGCAGCACAATTACTAATAAATATTAAGATGGCGATAAACTTACAATTCCCTCAAGTCGATGTCATATTTTCTGCGCCACCAGAGTCGCATAATGCCTCTATTGTCAGTGATGCGATGTTATTGCCTGCATTATGTAATTTAGTACAAAACTCGGTACAGGCTAACCTCGCAACCTGTTCGAATGTCATTGAGATCATGTTAGTTGTCCAGCCTGAAAATATCGTGCTCACCATAAAAGATAATGGACTTGGCGTTAAGGCGTCATTACAAAAATTGGGTGATGAACTGGTGTTAAGTAAAGACGGACTAGGCATGGCATTTATGTTGTCAAATTCTTCGATAGAGAGACTAGGTGGAACCTTGTCGATAAGTAATCACGACAGCGGCGGCGCTATTGCCACGATGACATTGCCATTGTTGCAATCAACAGAAGCTGGCCTATCATGAAATTACTTATCATCGAAGATGACGTTGCATTTTCACAAACTCTGGCCAGGCGATTAACGACCCATCATTTTGAATGTGTGGTGTGTCACTATGCACGTGATGTATTAGCTTATTGCCACACTCATCAGCCAGATTATGTTTTATTGGATATGAATCTTGAAGGTGATAGTGGCCTGCAGCTATTGCCACGGATTAAACAGTGCTTACCGCAGGCTAAAGTAGTTCTATTAACGGGATTTGCCAGTATCGCGACAGCTGTCGAAGCTATGCGCTTAGGCGCCGATGATTATTTAGCCAAGCCCGTGACGACTAAGATGCTTCTTAAATCGTTAGGAGAGACCATCGAGGTTGATGATAATGCGCTTGATGTATCTTCTACTATGTCACCTGATCGCGTTGAGTGGGAGCACATACAGCAAATGCTAGCGAGCAATAATGGCAACGTGTCTGCCACGGCAAGACAACTGAATATGCACCGTAGAACGTTACAACGAAAATTACAAAAGAAACCAGTGGCTAAATAACCGAGTTACTCAGCGATGATGTAAGCTCTTGTTTGGTTCAGCTACGATTACTTATAAAAATTTAAATGAATAGATTTAATTTGAGAGTTATATTGAAATAGAGTTTATGTTTGTAACGAGAATAAAAAGAAGAGTTTGTAGAAGTGGTCGGTGATAGAGGATTCGAACCTCTGACCCTCTGGTCCCAAACCAGATGCGCTACCAAGCTGCGCTAATCACCGACATTTTTCTTGCACCAATGTGAAATGGTGGTTTACATAAAATCTTTATGTTGAGAACATAATGAAGTTGAAGAAAGTAAATGGGGTGGCTAATGGGGCTCGAACCCACGACAACCGGAATCACAATCCGGGGCTCTACCAACTGAGCTATAGTCACCACTACTTTGTTCTAACACTGTTTCCCTTTGGCGCGCCCAAGAAGATTCGAACTCCTGGCCTCACCCTCCGGAGGGGTACGCTCTATCCAGCTGAGCTATGGGCGCATTCCCTAGTGCGAGGCATATACTAAGGGCTTTATTTATCGGCGTCTACCAAAACTTAATAATAATTGGCTGACTGATGTAAAAGTCTACAATATTGCAATGTTGTATGCTGTAAATCAATAAATCTCCACTATATTAATGTTTCTATCTGGCAAGAACCGTTTATAATATTGCAAAAATAAATTAATATCATTAGTCAGGGGTTTCTACACATGAATGCAGGTGTATCTAAAGTAATAATGGGACTAGGTCTCGCGTTAACATTATCATTAGGCGTGAATGCTTCAGGTTTATCTGATGATTCTGTTAAAAAACGAATTGCACCCGTTGGGAATGTATATTTGGCCGGTGCTCAACCAGTGGCGCCAGTTGTTCCAGCAGGTCCTCGTACTGGTGCTGATGTATATCAAACAACATGTTTTGGTTGTCACGGTACTGGCGCTGGCGGCGCACCCAAAAAAGGTGATGCAGCTGCTTGGGCACCTCGTATAGCTCAAGGTGCTGATGTGTTATTTAATCATGCATGGAATGGCTTTACGGGTAAAAGTGGCATGATGCCAGCCCGCGGTACATGTATGAGTTGTAGTGAAGATGAAATCAAAGATACGATCAAATTTATGACTAAAGGAATGTAATTACTGATTTTCGGTAATTAATTTTTCTTTAAAAGTACGTATTGTTATGTGTAATGCCAGTCAATTAAGTTGACTGGCATTTTTCGTTTTATGACTTGGGTAAGATCTAAATAGGTATAATTTTACGTACTCAATGACACCGTTGTGTATCTAGGGACATAAAAAAATCCATAAACAAGTGACTTGTTTATGGATTTTTATAAGATCTTCTAGCGCGATTACCTATCATGCATTACATGTTCGGTAAAATTCACACTGGAAGTGTTTTTGTATCTTTTATTATTAATCTTTTTTCTGAGCTAGAAACACGACTAATTCATTGAATTTTTCAGCGGTTGTTATGTTGTCACTATTCACTTGGTATTTACCGTTAATAATGAAAGACGGCACACTATTAATATGGAATTTATTCGTATTTTGACGCATTTGATCTGTGGTGCGCTTTAACTTAAAGCTCTTAACTGCAGCGTTGAATTTTTTCTCACTAACACCTGACTTTAAAAAGATTGGTCGTGCATCGTCAACGCTCGACATTGGTATCTTCTGAACATGAATGGCATTAAAAATCTTTGGCAGAATTTCATCTTCTTGTTTCAGTAAACTGGTTATAGCAAACACCTTAGCCATTGCAACGCCTCTAGTGCCACCTAAGTTTTCAGTATGGTTCTTACGGAAAGTGACGTCACTGGGCAAACTCTTTTTTAAACCAGGCATTAAAGATTCAAAACGAAAACAAGCTGAACAAAGCAAAGAAAAATATTCAACGACTTCGGGTTTAGCTGTCGCCACTTTGCTGACGACAAAATAATCGGTACCTTCTTTAAAGTCAGCTGCTTGAGTTAAAGGGCTCATGATGAGTGCGATAAATAGTAATGCAAATTTTTTCATTGAAATATATTCCTAAAATTTTTTGTAAGATTATCATTAATCAATTAATTTACCACTAATGATAAGCGGTTATTGTGTATCAAAGATTAACAAACTACGATTAAGTTCCCTGATATTTCTATTTACTCCTTTAAAATTGCCCTGGTAGTTGCAATGGCGGCTCTTGTAGCGACGATATTTGTTCTTTAAGTGCGAGTACTTGTTGTTCCCAATATTGAGGAGTATTAAACCAAGGGAAGTTATGTGGGAAGGCGGGATCGTCCCATCGTTTGGCGAGCCAATACATGTAATTTACCATTCTGATGGCACGAAGCGGTTCAATAAGTTGTATTTCCCTAGTATCAAAATCACAGAACTCATTATATCCCTCAAGTAGCACGTCTAATTGAATGGCTTGTTCGTGCTTATCACCATTGAGCATCATCCATAAATCTTGAACCGCAGGGCCAGTGACGCTGTCATCTAAATCGACAAAATGAGGGCCATTATCAGTCCACAAAATGTTGCCGGGGTGACAATCACCAAATAATCGCTGGGTTGTAAAGTTACCGGCGTTCTTAAACATTTTTTGCGTTAAATCAACCAGCAAGTTAAGTGCTGTATCAAAAGGGAGACGCATATAGGTTGGAATTTCACCATAGTTTAATAAAAACTGTTGTGGCTCAAACAAAAAGTTGTCTAATGTGAGCGGTAATCTATGTTCGAATGATTTAGATTGGCCAGCTTTGTGGATTCGGCCCATAAATCGTCCGACCCATTCTAAATGGTCAAGGTTGTCCACTTCAAATTGTCGCCCACCCTGACATGGGAACATTGCAAAGTAGAAGCCCTTATATTGTTGAAGTGTCGTGCCATGTAATGCCAAAGGGGCAATAACAGGGATTTCTTGGTCAGATAACTCGATGCTAAAAAGGTGCTCTTCTAAAATTTGATGACTCGACCAGCGACCGGGTCGATAAAACTTTACAACATAACGCGAGCCATCATCACAACTAAATTGATAAACCCTATTTTCGTAACTGTTTAAGGCTAAAAGACCAGATGAAGGAAAGATATCTACAGATTCAATGGCATCTAACATGAAATCGGGAGTCAATAATGAGTAATCTTGATTCGTTTGAAGGATAGTGTTCATGATTTATTTAATAGCGTAGCAATAAACGCTAAAACCTCTGTATCGTTATTGTTATCAAGCTCTAGCCATAAACTGTTACTGGTATCTTCAAAAATTATAAACAATCGGGTTCCCTCAAATTCAAAGACCACATGATGAATATCGGCGCCCATATCATGACTGATTAATTTTGCGTCTAACATGGAAATGAGCCATTTTGAAAAATCTAAAAAACTATCCCAGTCAACATTAGAATCAATTGATAAAATGCCCAGTTGATTGTCCGCCTGCGCTACTGTAAAGTTTAATTTGAAGGAAAATTTTGTAAATGACATAGCAATTTTTAGTTTGTTTGAGAGTCGATTATAGTAACAATTAGCGCTCAGGCCTGTCTACGGAAACTCATTAATATCACCACTGTGTGTAGGAAACAAATTACTCGATGGATAATAATTTTTTAAAAGATTTGTCTAGCCTGCAAGGTGACGGGATTGATGTGTTACGACGATTGTTTAGACTCTCAGAATTAGTCCTAGATCAACAATTTAAAATATGTCACGTGTCATCGGCTTTTAAAGAGGTTTTATCTAGTGAAAGTAAGAGGCTCGTTAGTCATGCGTTATCTGATTTTATTGATACGACGGATTATGAGTATTTAGTGTCGTTACTTGCCCAACAACATGATCAACCTATTAGTGTGAAGCTGTCTTTTTTAAATGGTCAGAATAAAAACGATGTATTTGAATTGACGTTTGAACAAATAGCGTCCCAAGGTCATCGTTGGTTATTACTCAAAAACTATCATCAAGTGAAAGAGTCAACTGGTGAAGGGGACTTTCTTTTTGAACATAATGCGTTAGCTCAATTGATTGTTGAACCGATAACGCTAAGTATTATTGCGAGTAACAAAGCCGCGCATCAATTGCTGCCCAATAGTGGACTTTCTCAGTCACAAGCCGCACTAGGCAATGTTATTAATTTACCCTATGTACCACTGATGGGATTATTTGATGATGTAACATCTGAGTCAGATAATGTTCTGTCAGTCCCATTATTTATAACTGAAGATAATGAACATTCGAATATTTTAATTAATCGCATGGACTATCAAGGGCGGCAAGTCTGGTTGTTGCAGTTTTTGAACAACAACAATGAAGATTCGACCGCTAAGCATGCAACATCACTAGAATTAACCGATGCGTTATTTGATGCGAAAAATTACGCATTATTAATGATGGATAGCTTTGGGGTGATTAACCAAATTAATCAATGGATGTGTGATCTATTACAACTCAATCGCAATGAGGTCATAGGTCAGCGAGCAAAAGCGATATTGCCACATAAAATAAGTACATTGATTTCAACTTCTGAAGACTCCCAACATACAGTATCATTACCTAATACATCATTATCTTATACATTGAAACAACAACCTTTACGTAATCACAAAGGGTATGTTTTAGGATTGTTACTTGAACTTTCTGCAGCTGAAGATAAAGAGCAAGGGCTTATTTCTAGAGCTTATGAAGCCGTAAATAATGCAGGAAATCATGCGATATTTATCACCGATAAAAGTGGTTTCATTGTGTATGTCAATGCGATGTTTGAACATCAAACCGGTTATATAAAAGAATCAATTGTTGGTCAAAATTTTTCGATTCTAAAAAATGAAGATAGCAATGATGAAATCGCTAAAAATTTATGGAAAACCATTAATGGCAAAGATACTTGGCGCGGTGTGCTAAAACATCAACGTCAATCTGGAGCAACCTATTGGAGTGATCTTACCCTCAAACCTCTATTAGATCGTGATAATGAAATTGAGTGTTTTGTCGGACTAAGTAATGATATTACCTTGCAAAAAGAGATGCAAAAATCAGGAACCTACCTGGCCAATTATGATGTCACAACTGGACTAGCTAATAGTATTTTAGCCAAAGACAGGCTCGAAGGCATGATGGGGCGAGCACGTCGCCGTAAATTGATTGTTGCTGTTATCTATCTTGATATTATGCAAATTAATGATATTGCCAAGCAATACGATGAAGAAACAGCAAATAGCATACTGCTTATTTATTGTAACAATCTACAACACGCACTGCGTGCTGAAGATGCTATGGCTAGAATGTCTAAAGATCGTTTAGCGATATTACTACCAGATTTACCTAATGGTGAAGCATTAGATGTTGTATCCGCGAAGGTAGACCGAGTAAATCAAGAATCAATCATTGTTGGTGAGCGAAGTTTTAGATTTGATATTCGCCAAGGTGTTTCTTATTACCCCGACCAAGGGCTCGATTGCGAATCACTACTTAAAAACGCTGAAGCTTCAATTATTAAAGCTTGGTCAACGGGCTCACCTATTGGCTGCTTCTCAAAAGGGCAAAATGATAATGCATTAATGCATTTTCAAATGCGCCGTGAGATTGAAGACATGATCATAAATAATGGGTTTGATGTTAAATATCAGCCCATTATTAATTTATCTGATGACTCATTACATTCCGTTGAGGCGCAAATTGTTTGGCATCATAAAGTTTATGGAAGCATTCATAACGATGATGTTTACGCTGTAGCTGAGGCATCTGGTTGTGTGCAAGAGTTAGGGCTATTGCTGTTAGAAAAAGTGTGTATTGATGCTAATCATTGGCAGAAAATGGGTATTGATAACGTTAATGTATCGATTAACTTGTCACATGGGCAATTACGAAGTAAACGAGTACCGGATAAGTTTTCTAAAATTCTTCAACGTTATAAAATAGATAACCAACGTTTGTCACTTGAAATTCCACTCAGCTACATTGCTACGCAATGGTTAAACTTAGATGATATTCTACAGCAATTCTCGCTACTGGGCTTTTCGTTGCAATATGATAAGTTTGGTGATCGTGGCGCTTATATATCCGATTTGCGAAATTTCCCATTCTCAGGGATCAAATTAACACAAGATTATGTTTCAAGTATTGATGAAGATGTTAGCACAGCTAATCTAGTGGAAGGTATTATTTCCATGGCCTCTTCATTGAACCTTGATGTTACAGCGGTTGGCGTCACAGAATTTTCACAGGTGCTTCAATTACAGGAAATGGGTTGTAAGCGTGCACAGGGTGATTTTTTATCTAAATTTACAGACAGAAAGGGCATTGCTAAATTTATACAACAAGGTATCACTATTTAGTGATACCTAGATTGGCATTAATAAATGATAAAACTAACGTCTCCACTGCGGGATGTTAGCTTCATATTCTTTGATTTGATCAATGTGCTGTAACGTCCAACCGATAGAGTCTAATCCTTTTAATAAACATTCCCGTTGAAAAGTATTGATATGAAAATCATACTTTTCACCATTCGGAGCAGTAACTTGTTGTTTATCTAAGTCGACAGTGATTGTTGCACCGTCACTCATTTGTGCAAAAAGAGCGTCAACTTCGGCATCCTTTAATTGAACGGGTACTAAACCATTGTTGATGGCATTACCATAAAATATATCGGCAAAGCTCGATGCAATCACGGCTTTAAAACCAAAATCGTCTAGGGCCCATGGAGCGTGTTCACGACTTGAACCACAGCCAAAATTTTCACGGGTTAGTAAAATGCTGCCGCCATTATATTGCGGTTTATTGAGATTAAATTCAGGATTTACTTGTTCACCGGCTTCATCTAGAAAGCGCCAATCGTGAAATAAGTGTTGTCCAAATCCATCTCGCGTTACCTTCGATAAAAACTGTTTTGGGATTATTTGATCTGTATCGATATTCGCAATATCTAAAGGGATAACAACGCCTGTGTGTTGTATAAATTCTTTCATAATAATTTCCTAAGCGTTGTTGTGACGAATATCGACAAAGTGACCGGCACACGCAGCAGCAGCAGCCATAGCTGGGCTAACTAAGTGCGTACGACTCAAACGACCTTGACGGCCAACAAAGTTACGGTTACTGGTTGAGGCGCAGCGCTCGTAAGGCTCAAGGCGATCATCATTCATAGCTAGGCACATTGAACAACCTGGTAAGCGCCATTCAAATCCTGCATCGATAAATATTTTATCTAAACCTTCTTCTTCAGCTTGAGCTTTTACAAGACCTGAACCGGGAACAACGATAGCAACAACATTACTAGCGACTCGTTTTCCTTGAGCAATACTAGCCGCGGCACGTAAATCTTCAATACGACTGTTTGTACATGAACCAATAAACACTTTATCAATTGAAACATCAGTGAGAGATTGACCAGCTTTAAGGGCCATATAATCAAGCGCTTTCTGTGCACTGTCAGATTCTACGGCGTCATCAAAGCTAGCAGGTGCAGGGATTGGTTGATCAATCGCTATCACCTGACCTGGGTTGGTGCCCCATGTTAACTGTGGTGCAATGTCTTCACCGCGCAAGGTAACAACGGCATCAAAGGTGGCATCGTCATCAGACTTAAGCGTTTTCCAATAAGCTACCGCATCATCCCAATCTTGGCCTTTTGGCGCATTTGGGCGGCCTTCTAGGTAATCAAAAGTAATTTGGTCCGGGGCAACCATGCCAGCTTTAGCGCCACATTCAATACTCATGTTACAAATAGTCATACGTGCTTCCATTGATAACTTTGCAATGGCTGCTCCGCAATATTCGATAATGAAACCAGTACCGCCAGCAGCGCCAGTTTTACCGATAATAGCTAACACAATATCTTTAGCACTAATGTTGTCATCAACAACTCCAGTGATTTCAATTTTCATTGACTTAGCTTTACCTTGTTTGAGTGTTTGCGTAGCCATCACATGTTCAACTTCAGAAGTACCAATACCAAACGCTAACGCGCCGAATGCACCATGAGTTGCTGTGTGAGAATCACCACACACAATAGTTGTGCCAGGCAGAGTCATGCCTTGTTCTGGTCCCATAACATGTACGATACCTTGGTTGATATTGTGAATATCAAACAGTTGCACGCCGTATTCATTACAGTTATCTGTAAGCGTTTTAATTTGAATTTTAGCTTGATCACTACAGGCTTCTAATGAACGAGACTTGGTCGATGTATTGTGATCCATTGTCGCAAATGTTTTACCCACGTGACGCAATGGGCGCTTATGCGTATTTAATCCCGAAAACGCTTGTGGAGACGTTACTTCGTGCACTAAATGGCGATCAATATAAATTAATGGCGTTTCATTAGCCTCATCACGTACAATATGATCCGCCCAAATTTTGTCATATAAAGTGCTAGCCATTAGTTGTTCTCCAAAATTGATCGTGCAATAAAATCGCCCATCTCACTGGTTGATTTAGCGTCCTGTGGATTCGTCGCTAGCTCGCGTGTTAAGTATTTATTATCTAATGCGTCGATAATCGCTTTTTCGATAGCGCTAGCTGCATCATTTTCACCAAGACTAAAGCGTAACAACATTGCCGCAGAAAGAATTTGTGCAATAGGATTGGCAATATTTTGACCTGCAATATCAGGGGCACTGCCGCCAGCAGGCTCATACATACCAAAGCCTTCTTCATTAGTACTAGCTGAAGGCAATAGACCCATTGAGCCAGTGATCATGGCACATTCATCGGATAAAATATCACCCATCAGGTTCGAGCAAAGTAATACGTCAAATTGAGCTGGGTCACGGATCATTTGCATGGCCGCATTGTCGATATAGATATGTTCTAGTTCGATATCTGGGTAGCCAATAGCCACTTCTTCAACGACTTCACGCCATAAAACAGAACATGCAAGTACGTTAGCTTTATCTACTGACGTTACTTTTTTTCGACGGGTTCTTGCTGATTCAAAAGCAATTTTAGCAATACGTACGATTTCTTTACGCGAATAGCGCATGGTGTCATAGGCCTCCACATCATCGCCTTCACCTTGACGACCTTTAGGCAAGCCAAAGTAAATGCCGCCGGTTAGCTCTCTAACACATAAAATATCAAAGCCACGTGCTGAAATATCGGCGCGTAATGGCGAAAGGGCGGCTAATTGACTGTATATACGGGCAGGACGTAAGTTACAAAAAAGCTTGAAATGACCTCGTAGTGGTAATAAAGCGCCACGTTCTGGTTGTGAATCTGGTGGCAGGTTTTCCCATTTAGGACCGCCAACGGAGCCAAATAAAATAGCGTCAGATGCTTCACATCCTTTTAAGGTATGTGGTGGTAATGGCTCACCACATGTATCAATAGCGAAGCCGCCAACAGGAAGTTCGTTGTAGTTAAGTGAAAAATTGAATTTTTCTTGGGTAGCCGCTAATACTTTAATGGCTTGTGCCATCACTTCGGGACCGATGCCATCACCTGCAAGAACGGCGATATTGTATGATTTTTGACTCATTGCTAATTCACTACCTTTTATTTTTATAGGGTTTGACGATGGTTTAAATACCGGCCATATTATTTTTAAATTGTTGTTTCTTGTCGGCGACTAAATCTGCGCGATGTACTAAATTAAGCACATGAAGCATCGCTCTAACGCTGGCATGAACTACATCGGTTGCTAGGCCCATACCATGAAAATTTTGCCCATTATAATGGGCGACTATATCTACTTGACCTAACGCATTTTCGCCTTCACCTTTGGCTTTCAACGAATAATCAACCACTTCAATGTTAACATTCGTGATACGATTCACGGCATTAAATGCGGCTTCTACGGGACCATTACCTGTTGCCGCTTCGACAAATTCTTTATCGTTGACTAATAATTTAACACTTGCTGTAGCCATCATGCCAGACCCAGAATGTGCGCTTAAGTAAGCTAATTTGTAGTAATCGTTGTCATCTTTTTGTTGATTAAAGAACAATAATGCTTCCAAATCATAATCAAAGACTTGGCCTTTTTTATCTGCCAAACTGACAAATGAGTCATACAATTGATCTAAATCGAATTCGCTCTCTTTGTAACCTAGCTCACTCATACGGTGTTTGATGACATGACGTCCTGAACGCGAGGTCATATTCAAGGATTTTTCTGGTTGGCCGATGGAAGCTGCCGTCATTATTTCGTAAGTGTTTTTGGCTTTTAACATGCCGTCTTGATGAATACCTGACGAGTGAGAAAAAGCATTGCTTCCAACAATCGCTTTATTAGGTTGAACGACCATGTTACACAGGTTGCTGACTAGTTGTGAGGTGCGGTATATCTCGGTGGTATTAATGTTAGTTTCAACCCCTAAAATATCTTTACGAAGGTTTAGAATCATCGCAATTTCTTCAAGAGATGCATTACCCGCACGTTCACCAATGCCGTTAATCGTACACTCAATTTGACGTGCACCAGCCTCTACGGCGCTAATAGAGTTAGCAACGGACATTCCTAAATCATTATGGCAATGCACTGAGATAACCGCTTTATCGATGTTCGGTACTCGGTTATACAATGTTTGAATAATACCGCCAAACTCGCTTGGGATGGTATAGCCTACAGTATCAGGGATGTTAATAGTTGTTGCTCCGGCGTTTATCGCTGATTCAACCATGCGGCATAAATTATCAATGGGCGTGCGCCCGGCATCTTCACACGAAAATTCGACATCATCAGTAAAGTTACGGGCATATTTCACGGCATTAACGGCCATTTCTAAAACATCATCAAAAGTGCGTTTCAATTTGCTTTCAACATGTATCGTTGAGGTTGAAATAAACGTATGGATGCGAAATTGATCGGCTACTTTTAAAGCGTTAGCACAGGCGTCTATGTCTGCCTTAACGGCGCGAGACAAACCAGCACAGATACTATTTTTAACAGTTTTAGCAATCGTTTGTACGGACTCAAAATCACCTGGAGATGACACAGGAAATCCGACTTCCATGACATCAACACCCAGACGTTCTAAAGCGAGTGCGATCTGTAGTTTTTCTTTTACTGTTAAGCTCGCCGCTAAAGCCTGTTCGCCGTCTCGCAATGTCGTGTCAAATATGATGACTTGGTCTGTCATGGTAAATTTCCTTTTGATAAAAAACAAAAAACCCGCTGTTAGGCGGGTTTCTAGTGTTAAGCTTTATTTAACTAATGCACTAAGAGCCCGCAGCGTAAGCTAGCAGGAGCAGTAAAATGTTGAGTGCGTTAGTATTAATTTTCAATGTTATGTCCAGAGTGTTAAACACTCGTAAGTAAACTGTGTAATTATGGTACATTTTTAGCGTGTGTTGCCGATTGAGTCAACATATATTTACAGTTGTAAGCAATTTAATTTATGTTATGACACGATAGTACGTTCATAACACACGCTTTGGCAATTAGCCTAAGGTCGAAATAATGAAAGATAACGAATACTGGCGTAGTAAATTAACGGATGAACAGTTCCGAGTATGCCGTGAAAAAGGCACGGAACGACCGTTTACAGGTGAGTGGTTAGTTAAGCAAGATCACGGACAATTTCATTGTGTGTGCTGTAACAATCTATTGTTTGTTGCAGCATCCCAATTTGATAGTGGTTGTGGTTGGCCTAGTTTTGATGATGTTACCAGTAAAAATCAGGTGACATTAGTGAAAGATAATACACACGGTATGACGCGAACCGAAGTGTGCTGCGCCCAATGTGATGCACATTTGGGGCATGTCTTTGACGATGGCCCAACAGTCACAGGGCTGAGATATTGTATTAACTCGGTGGCGATTGATCATCAGAACGAAGAATAGACTTTTTCTGGCTTTTTTTATAAGTAAGTTGATGCGAAAAATTGCCGTTTAAAGTTGGCTTTTTAGGCACTAGAATTGGGTATAGGTTTCTTATCTTCTTTTTTACGGCGACTGGCTTAGGGTTAAGCTTTATTGTCGAAGCCAATAAAGCTTTATTGTAACTGTCTGATTTAGACTGTTTAATACCATTGGCTTGGACAAATGATACATTGAACAAAAAAGTTATTAAAACTAAGAAACGCATAATCAGATAATGTCAGTGATGGAGTGGACATTATCATTAAGCGAAAGTTGTGCCATAGTGACAAAAAAGCCACAACAAATGTTGTGGCTTTTTAAGTGATGCTTCAAGCTATTTCTTAGGTTTAGCTTGTTTCATCGAATCGAAGAATTCGTCATTGGTTTTAGTCATTGCTAAACGGTCAATAAGGAATTCAGCAGAATCTACTTCACCCATAGGATGAACAATCTTACGCAAGATCCAGTTTTTCTGTAATTCAGCAGGAAGCGTTAACAACTCTTCACGACGCGTACCTGAACGTGTGATATCTATAGCTGGATAAACACGTCTTTCTGCAATTTTACGGCTCAGGTGTAATTCCATGTTGCCCGTACCTTTGAATTCTTCATAGATAACTTCATCCATTTTAGAACCCGTATCAACAAGGGCTGTTGCGATGATAGTTAAGCTACCACCTTCTTCGATGTTACGTGCTGCGCCAAAGAAACGCTTAGGACGATGTAATGCGTTGGCATCTACACCACCTGTTAATACTTTACCTGAAGAAGGAATCACGGTGTTGTAAGCACGTGCCAAACGGGTAATAGAATCAAGTAATATCACAACATCTTTTTTGTGCTCAGCAATACTTTTTGCTTTCTCAATAACCATTTCGGCAACTTGCACGTGACGACTTGCAGGTTCATCAAATGTTGATGCAATCACTTCACCTTTAACCAAGCGGCGCATCTCTGTAACTTCTTCTGGGCGCTCATCAATAAGTAAAACCATTAAATGTGCATCAGGGTTGTTAAAGGCAATCGATTGAGCAATCGATTGTAACAACATTGTTTTACCGGCTTTAGGCGGTGCAACGATAAGTCCACGTTGTCCTTTACCGATTGGGGCGGCCAAATCGATAATACGGGCGGTTAAATCTTCTGTACTACCATTACCACGTTCCAGGCGGAAACGTTGATTGGGGTGTATAGCCGTTAAGTTTTCAAATAAGATTTTGTTACGTGAATTTTCAGGCGTATCAAAGTTTACTTCACGAACTTTTAATAATGCGAAATAACGTTCACCGTCTTTTGGTGGACGAATTTTTCCGGCAACAGTATCACCTGTTCGCAAGCTGAAACGACGAATTTGACTCGGTGATACATAAATATCATCTGGGCCTGCTAAGTATGAAGCGTCAGCACTTCGTAAGAAACCGAAACCATCTTGTAGAATTTCTAAAACACCATCGCCGAAGATGTCTTCTCCGCCTTTCGCATGAGATTTTAAGATTGCGAAAATAATGTCTTGTTTACGAGCGCGTGCAATATGATCGATGCCCATTGCTTCGGCTATTTTAAAAAGCTCAGGAATTGACTTTTGCTTTAGTTCGGTAAGATTCATAGTTAGAGGGGTCTATTGTTAAGTCGTTAAACTTTGTTTTAAAAGTTGAATAAATAAAGTGTCAAAATGAATGTTTGTTGACAGGCGCGAAGTTAATCGCTCAATAAATTAGCATTAAACGTAGAAAGGGTAAAGAAATAAAGGCACATTTAATGAATAATGTACCTAAATGTAGGAATAAAGCACGTTTAAGGGCTGTGCTTTAGACCAAATAAACTTAGATGTTTGCTTCAATGAACTCATTAAGCTGAGTTTTTGAAAGAGCGCCTACTTTCGTTGCTTTTACCTGACCGTCTTTAAATAACAGTAAAGTTGGAATTCCGCGGATACCGTATTTAGGTGCGGTTTCAGCATTTTCATCAACGTTCAATTTACCAATAACTACAGTGCCTGCTTTCTCGCTAGCTACTTCTGCAAGAATCGGCGCAATCATTTTACAAGGTCCGCACCATTCAGCCCAAAAATCAACAATAACAGGCAATTCTGAATTGATTACCTCTTGGTCAAAATTGGCGTCGGTTAGCTGAATAATTTTGTCGCTCATGGTGTTCTCCGTAGATTAATGTTTAGGGAAGCTTTCCCTTTAACAGAAATATGAGGGTTATGATTGGATTCTTCAACCCCTAAAGTGATTTTTAGTTAAGTTATTTTCAAACGGGGCGTTTTTTTATAAAAAGAACTGATATGCTAGCCTGATGAAAAATACTCACTTAACAGAAACAACGTTTGCACAATTTGATCTTGTCCAATCGTTAAAAACCGCTTTAGATAAAGTAGGTTATACGCAATGTACGCCCATTCAAGCTAAATCATTGCCCATTCTAATGGCTAATAAAGATATTGCGGGTCAAGCCCAAACTGGTACTGGGAAAACACTGGCCTTTTTAGTGGCTACCATGAACCATCTTTTGAAAAACCCAATTGAAGGTGAACGTAAAGCGAGCCAGGTGCGATCATTGATCATGGCACCAACACGTGAGTTAGCAATTCAAATCTATAATGACGCAAAACCATTAGCCGAAACGACTGGGCTCAAACTTGCCTTGGTTTATGGCGGTGATGGTTATGAAAAGCAAATTAGCGACCTTGAAAAAGGTGCTGACATTGTTATAGCTACCACAGGCCGTCTTATTGATTTTATGAAGCAAGGTCATATCGATTTAAGTTTTGTGCAAGCTGCTGTACTTGATGAGGCTGATCGTATGTTCGATTTAGGCTTTATTAAAGATATCCGTTATATATTTAATCGTATGCCTCCGGCAACTAAACGTTTAAACATGTTATTTTCAGCCACATTGTCATTTAAAGTGCGTGAATTGGCTTATGACAATATGAATGATCCTGAGCATATTGAAATTGAACCGACGCAAAAAACATCGGTTAATGTACAAGAAGAAATTTTCTATCCTGCTAATGAAGATAAAATCCCATTATTACTAACATTACTTGAAGAAGAGTGGCCTGATAAAGCGATTATTTTCGCTAACAGAAAGCACAAATGTGAAGAAGTGTGGGGTTATTTGGTTGCTGATGGTCATCGTGCGGGTTTATTAACCGGTGATGTGCCGCAAAAGAAACGTATGAAGATTTTAGAGCAATTCACGAAAGGCGATATCGATATTCTTGTTGCTACTGATGTGGCTGCTCGTGGATTACACATTTCTGATGTCACCTATGTGTTCAACTTTGATTTACCTGATGATGCGCAAGATTATGTGCACCGTATTGGTAGAACTGGTCGTGCTGGCGCTTCGGGGAATTCAATTAGTTTTGCTTGTGAACAATTTGCGATGAATTTACCGCCAATTGAAGAGTATATCTCACATCAAATTCCAGTAAGCCCTTATGAAAGAGATGCATTGATTACAGATATTGCTCCGCCAAAACGTATTGCACGTAAACCACGTCCTGATGGTAACAAGAGCTTTAATAAACGTCACAATGGGCCCAATAAGCAACATGGCAATGACAGACATCGCCAGCGTTAAATAATATATAAAAAAGGGTCGTTTACGGCCCTTTTTAGTATGTATCACATCATAAATTTTCAAACTGATACTTTTAGAAAAGGAACTTCTCTTGCCGATATTAAATAATACCTTTGCAGTTATCGATTTAGGCTCCAATAGTTTTCATATGATGGTTGTTGAGAGTATCAATGGTTATCCGCGTGTTGTTTCTAAAGTTAAGCGTAAAGTACGACTAGCAGCGGGGCTTGATGCTGACAATGTGTTGAGCCTAGAAGCAATGCAACGAGGATGGTCATGCTTAGCGTTGTTTGGAGAGCACTTATCATCACTCAACCTTAATCATGTGAGAGTTGTTTCGACCGCAACGCTACGACTAGCAAAAAATGCGAATGAATTTTGTGATAAAGGTAATCAGTTGTTGGGGGCTGACATAAATATCATCAGTGGAGAGCAGGAAGCAGCGCTCATTTACCATGGTATGGCGGTAACTAGCAATAGTGCTGACAAGCGATTAATTATCGACATTGGTGGTGCAAGTACAGAGTTGATTCTAGGCTGCGGTTTATCACCCATTGTTTTGAATAGCTTAAACATGGGATGTGTTACGTGGTTGGAGCGATACTTTGTTGATGGTATTTTGTCACAAGCTAATTTTGATGCAGCTATTGAAGCTAGCAAAAAAGTATTAACACCTGTAAAAGATGATTACTTGGCTCATCAATGGCAACTCACATTAGGGGCGTCGGGGTCGGTTCAAGCTGTACAGGAAGTGTTGATTGCACAAGGTTATAACGAAGAAGTCACGCTTGATAAACTGATAATATTAATGGCGCAGTGTATTGCTTGTAAATCACAAGACGCATTAGTATTAACAGGTTTAAAAGCAGAGCGAGCAGCTGTGTTCGTGAGTGGTTTGTCTATCTTGATTATGTTGTTTCAGGAGCTGTCTATCAATGGCATGTTAGCTTCTGGTGGCGCATTGAGAGAAGGTGTTATCAATCAATTGATTGGACAGCAAGTGAGTGATGATATTTGCTTACACACTTGTCAGTCAATTCAGCAACGATTTCAACTTAATGTCGAACAAGCTAGTCAAGTGGGGCAATTGGCTCAGCGTTTTGCTCTGCAATTGAATATTCCTGAATCATTGCATCGTTATTTAGATTACAGTGCGATGGTTCATGAGATCGGTTTAAGCGTCAACTACCTTGATGCTCAACACCATGGCCAATATTTGCTAACTCATATGGCATTGGCAGGTTTTAGCGCACAACAGAAAAATTTAGTTGTGGCGTTAGTGGGCAATTACCAAGGGGTAATTAATCAAACGTTAATTACCGAGCAAGGGTGCTGTGATCAATCACATGCTGCTCAACTATTATTATGCTTACGTTTGGCGATTATTTGCGTTGGTCAAGCCCAATTAAAGCGCTGCTTAGCTATTTCAATACACCATGGCGATAACGGTATTATGGTTGATGTTACGTCAGAGTTATCAGCAGCAGCCCCACTAATGATGATTGATATTGAGCATGAAGTTGCTATGAATGATTTAACCACGCTATCAAGTCATCATCTTGGTAATGATAGCTAAGCTGTTTTGCCGTGAATGAACCATCGATAGATTTTTGCTCAATAGCTATTTCATTATCATCATGTGAAAATGTGGGCGGCACTAAATTGAGTTTGTTGGCTGCACTCACATAAAACGTTTTACGCGTCGGGTGAGACGGCGCACAAGCAATGAGTGATTGTTGCCACGCTTCTTTATTAATTACTGCATTAATAATTCCGATAACATCGCGTTGGGTCACCATATTTGTAGCCGCCATCGCCAAGCTCATATTATTTTTTCCTGCCAAAAAACGACCAGGATGTCTGGTTCCGCCAATGAGTCCCGCGAGTTTCAATGCGCTGGCTTGATAGTTAGGTTCATTAAGTATTAACGTTTCAAACTGCACCATTGCTTTGGCTGAATCGGTGTTTGGAGCCATTGCTGTGGCCTCATTGACCTGTCCTAAACATTCACCCCATACTGAAGTTGAACTAATAAATAGCAAGTGTGTTGTGTTAAGTGACAGCGCTAGTTGATGTAGTGAATTGAGTCGTTCTAAATAATTAGGGTTACTACGTTGTGGAGGTATTGTGATTATCATTAAATCTACCTCTATAGTTTCAAGGCTTTTGGCTGATGACTCGTTCGTGTCGAAGAAAACGACTGATAAATTATCATGGCTTGAGTGTGAGACCTTTTCTTTTGTTGTGGTGGTTGCGGTAACCTTAAAGCCTTGTTGCGCGAGGTGAGACGCTAGTGGCAGACCGAGCCAACCACTGCCAATAATTAGAATATTGTTAATCATATTTTTCCTGTAAAATAATTATGCAATATTGTTGCATAATTATTTGTGCTGGTTATACTGAATGTGTTGGCAATGTTGCCATAATATTATTGTAAGATTAAGCAATGAACCAATATCTCTCTCTCATAAAGTATACCTTCAACCGACGACGATAAGCAGCTTTGTTTTACTCGTCGGTCTTTTCTACAGACCTATCCGTGATACCTTAAAAATACAAAATTAAAGTGAATCTATTAATATGATTAATATAGCAATTATTGGCGCTAGTGGTTATACCGGTGCTCAGATGTGTCATTTGATCGAGCAACATGATCAATTAAATTTAACCGCGATATATGTTTCTGAAAATAGCCTTGATAAGCATCGTAATATCAATGAGCTTTATCCGCACCTGCTATCTAGTGTCTCAAAGTGCATTGAGCCCTTGACTGAACAGGCTTTTGAAGATATTTATGCAAATAATGATGGTGTTGTTTTAGCGACTGGTCATGAAGTAAGTCACGATTTAGCATTGCAGTTTTTAGAGGCTGGCTTAAGTGTCTTTGATCTTTCAGGGGCATTTAGATTTAAAGACAGTCAATACATCACGGACTATTATGGCTTTACACATCAACACCCGGCGTTATTGTCTCAAGCTGTTTATGGACTTGCGGAGTGGAATGCACAAGAAATTAAACAATCTAAATTAATAGCGGTACCAGGATGTTATCCAACCGCTTCTTTGTTGGCATTAACACCCCTGAAAACCAATGCTCTACTTGATGAATCACAATGGCCCGTGATTAATGCCGTCAGCGGCGTAACAGGTGCTGGCAGAAAAGCGTTAATGACCAATAGTTTTTGTGAAGTAAGCCTCACTCCCTATGGTGTTTTAGGGCACCGTCATCAGCCAGAGATAACGACTCAACTCGGTTGTGATGTCATTTTTACGCCGCATCTTGGGAATTTCAAGCGTGGCATTTTGGCGACTATCACGGTGAAATTAAAAAATACGGTGACCATTGAGCAAGTCAGCAATGCTTATGAGCGTTACCTGCAAGAACCTAAAATTCGTTTGAGAGGTGATTGTTGGCCTAAAATTGATGATGTGGTTAATACTCCCTATTGCGATATAGCCTGGAAATATGATGAGAAAAGTCATCATTTAGTCGTTGTTTCAGCAATTGATAACCTATTAAAAGGAGCCGCTGGACAGGGCTTACAATGCATAGAAATTCATTTCGGCTTGGAGAGCAAATGATGAAAAAACCACTGGTCATTAAAGTAGGCGGTGCATTATTAACTTGTAAAGAGGGGTTGTTACAATTATTTAAGACGATTGATCAATTAAAACAGCAGGCGGTGTCAGTCATTTTAGTGCATGGCGGAGGATGCTTAGTAGATCAATGGATAACAGATATGGGCCTCGTGAGTAAAAAAATAGAGGGTTTGCGCGTTACGCCTGCTAGCCAAATAGAAGTTGTTGTTGGCGCTTTAGCAGGTGCTGCTAATAAGAAATTAGTGGCAGCTGCTAAGGCAAGTGCAGTCAATGCTATCGGAATAAGTTTATGTGATGGTAACTTGGTGACCACAACTTACCTTGATGAAAGACTGAAATTTGTAGGAACTTGCAGTGTTAACGAGCGTGCATTATTAGATAGTTTACTTGCCAGCGACTTTACGCCGATTGTCAGTTCTATTGGCGATGACGGTAATGGTAATTTATTGAATGTAAATGCCGATCAGGCCGCGCAGGTTATTGCTGAGTTAGTGAATGGTAAATTGATTTTATTGTCTGATGTGCCCGGTGTGTTGGACGGAGACAAGCAGCTAATTGATGTGTTAACCCCTGAATATGCACAGCAATTAATAGACGATCAAGTTATTGTTGGTGGTATGAAAGTCAAAGTTGCTACTGCATTTTCTACTGCACAGTTACTCAAAGATTCTATTGTTATTGCAAGTTGGAAGTCGCCACATGATTTGCTAGATTTTGTTAATGGTGGCCGTTGCGGCACGCTAATACAACCATAATATAAAACGGAAATTTAATATAAATGAATAATTTAAAACATTTGCTGAGCTTAAAAGATTTAACGCAAGAGCAATTACTTGGTTTATTGGCATTAGCTAAAAAAGTTAAAGCGTGCCCACAAGATTATAATCAAGCTCTTGCGGGTAAAAGCATAGTGACCTTATATGAAAAACAATCACTTAGAACGCGCGTAACCTTTGATATTGGTATTGCAAAGTTAGGCGGCCATAGCGTGTACTTGGACCAAAATAATGGGGCATTAGGTAAACGTGAGTCTGTCGCTGATTTCGCAAAAAATATTTCATGTTGGGCTGATGGCATTGTGGCTAGAACATTTAGTCATAAAACGTGTGAAGAACTCGCTGAATTTGGCACGGTGCCTGTCATTAATTCATTGAGTGATATGTATCACCCATGTCAGGGTTTAGCTGATTTTTTAAGTCTGAGTGAGCAGTTTGACGACTTAAGCCAAATAAAATTAGTGTATATCGGTGATGGGAACAACGTAACAAATTCACTGATGTATGCCGCGGCCATTTGTGGCTGTGACATGGTGGTTATCTGTCCTCAAGGATGTTTTCCAGATGGTCAAGTCGTATTAGAAGCACAGGCACTAGCATTGCGACATGGCGGTTCGTTAACATTAAGTAACGATCCTGCTGCTGCAAATGACGCCGATGCTATCTATACGGATACTTGGATTTCGATGGGAGATAACATTGAATATAGTGATATTAAAGCGAAATTTTCACCTTATCAAGTCAATAAAGCAATGATGGATACGTTAAACATTAATTACTTTATGCACTGTCAGCCTGCGCATATCGATCAAGAAGTCACCCAAGAAGTGTTCGATGGTGACAAATCGTTGGTATTACAGCAGTCCGAAAATAGAATGCACGCACAAAATGCAGTACTGATCACGCTCCTTGGTGAGTAATAATAAATTAAAAATATAATTATAACAATTTAACCTTTAGCAAAGAGGAATAGTCATGGCAGCACTATGGGGTGGACGTTTCACCGAAGCAGCAGATGATAGATTTAAGAAGTTTAACGACTCATTACGATTTGATTATAGACTCGCAAAGCAAGATATTATCGGCTCAATTAGTTGGTCACGTGCACTTGTTCAAGTCAATGTACTAACCGTTGATGAGCAAAAAAGACTAGAAATTGCTTTGAATGAATTGGCCGATGAAGTTGCTCAAGATCCACAGCAGATATTAGCGAGTGATGCGGAAGATATTCATAGTTATGTCGAATTGAAATTGATTGAAAAGGTCGGTGATTTAGGCAAAAAACTACACACGGGCCGAAGTCGTAATGATCAAGTCGCAACAGATCTTAAATTGTGGTGCAAAGAGCAGTCCGTAGAGCTGTCAGCATTACTTGTTGGTTTACAACAAGCGTTGTTAAATTTGGCCGAGCGAGAGCAATCAACTGTCATGCCCGGTTATACCCATTTACAGCGCGCCCAACCTATTAGTTTTGGTCATTGGTGTTTAGCTTATGTGGAAATGTTCGATCGTGATTTAAGCAGAATGCGAGATACGACAGAACGTCTTGATCGCTGTCCACTTGGTTCTGGGGCACTGGCTGGGACTGCTTATCCTATCGATAGACATGCTTTAGCCCGAGATTTAGGTTTTAAACAAGCGACGCAAAATAGCCTTGATGCCGTGTCAGATCGTGACTATGTATTAGAGTTACTGTCTGATGCAAGCCTGTCAATGATGCACTTATCGCGTATGGCAGAAGATTTGATTTTCTATAATTCAGGCGAAGCAGGATTTATTGAATTGGCAGACAACGTGACCTCAGGTTCATCGTTAATGCCGCAAAAGAAAAATCCAGATGCTTTAGAGCTTATACGCGGTAAAACAGGCCGTGTGTTTGGCGCATTAAGCGGCATGATGATGACTTTAAAAGCCTTGCCATTGGCCTATAACAAAGACATGCAAGAAGACAAAGAAGGTTTGTTTGATGCGTTAGATAACTGGGGCGATTGCTTGGCGATGATGGCGATGGTGCTTGAAGGGCTAAAAACCAACAAAGCACGCATGTTAGCCGCGGCTCAACAGGGATATGCAAATTCGACTGAGCTTGCAGATTATCTTGTGTCTAAAGATATTCCGTTTAGAGAGGCGCATCATATTGTTGGAGAAGTTGTGGTCTCAGCTATTGCCCGGCAGGTGGCACTTGAAGACTTCACACTTGAGCAACTTAAAGTCTTTTCTGATGTAATCGAGTCCGATGTTTATCAGCATCTTACAATTGATGCATGTTTAGCAAAGCGTGAAGTACTTGGTGGAACCTCTTTGTCTAGCGTGATGTCAGCGTTAGCGGATCAACGTATTGATATTAAACAGCAATCGATAGCTGGTGAAGTGGTTGGCAGTACAAGCGAAGGACAGATGCAAAATGCGATGGGCTCTGTGCGATTAAGGCTTAACGCGCATAAAGCTGAGTTAATGAATGTAAGGCAAGCAAAGCTATCTGATGTAGACGCTATCACGGCCATAGTTAATTACTGGTCAGATGAAGGTGAAACATTACCTCGCAGTCGTTTTGATATACTCAATAGTATTTTAGACTTTTCGGTAGCGCTCAATGAAGATGAAGTTGTTGGTTGTGCTTCCTTATATATTTACGGAACTGGTCTAGCTGAGATTCGCTCAGTTGGTATTGAGTGTAACAATCAAGGCGTTGGACAAGGAAAGGCGCTTATTGACCATATGCTGTTAAGGGCGCAAGAATTAGAGCTTGAGCGTGTCATTGTGTTAACGCGTGTGCCTGAGTTTTTTGAAAAACATGGCTTTAGTGAACTTGAAAAAGAGACGCTACCTGAAAAAGTGATTAAAGATTGTGATGGTTGTCCTAAGCAACAAGCTTGTGATGAAGTGGCCATGGAATTTAAGGTGATGTAATTATCGTAGTTAATTTTAGATTGAAAAGGCGCTTCTTGGCGCCTTTTTCATGAGCCAGTTAAAAGATATCATCTTCAAATTGATTATCAATTATATTATCTGAAGAAAGAGCTCCTGATGCTGAGTCTACGTAAGTCGTTGGTTGAGTGCCCTCAATAAAATATTCAAATCGTGATGTATGGTCTGTTTTAGTTGTTAACAAACCAGTTCTAATATCGATGCGAACTGTTTTAATGTTGGGCGGAACAACTTTTGATACTTCAGCAAAATCATGCAATGCAATGTTCATAAAATCAACCCAAGCAGGCATTGCAGTTCTAGCACCAGACTCTCCACCTTTTACTTGTTTTTTACCAAAATTATTATTGGCTCGAGTACGGCCGAGAGCACGTGATGGATTATCAAAACCAATCCACGTACTGGCCACTAGGTGTGGACTCACGCCAGAGAACCAAGCATCTTTTGAGTCATTGGTGGTTCCTGTTTTTCCACCTATATCTTTACGCTTAATGGTGATGGCCACGCGCCATGCTGTGCCAGACCAACCCGTTTTTTTAGACCAGTTACCGCCACCTGTAATAACACTGCGCATCATTTCGTTGACTAAAAAAGCATTTTGCTGGCTAATAACTCGCGGCGCTAAACGGTGTTTCTCGATCATACATTGGGCGGTAAGCTCAATAGATTCTATGGGCGTCGTATCATCGATTACTTGCGTGGCGGCTTCTTCACAGGCTGGGCAAGCGATTAATGGGGTAGCAAGTTCAACAATATTGTTGTCTGGATCGGTGATGCGCTCAATGAAATACGGCGTCACTAAGAAACCACCATTGGCAAAGGTTGCGTAACCTGTCGCAGCTTCTAATGGAGTGAGAGAAGCGGAGCCAAGAGCCAGTGATTCACCAATCGGCAAGTCATCTTTGAGGAAACCAAATTTAGTCATGTGATTAATCGTTGCTCTAATTCCCAGTTTTTGAATTAGCTTAACCGACATTACATTTTTTGATTGTGATAACCCGAGGCGTAATCGTGTAGGACCGTTATAGACTGGCGGTGAGTTTTTAGGGCGCCATGCCGAGCCTTGTGATTGATCCCACTGGGTAATAGGCACATCATTAATGATGCTCGCTAAGGTGAAATTACGCTCCATAGCGAACGAATATAAAAACGGTTTAATGTTTGAACCAATCTGACGTTTAGCTTGTACAACGCGATTAAATTGGCTGGTGTTAAAATCGAAACCGCCAATAATAGCGCGCATAGCACCATCATAAGGGTCCAATGAAATTAGCGCACTACTTACCTCTGGAATTTGAGATAAGTGCCATGTACCGTCACGATTAATGACACGAATAACGTCACCACGAGCGACAATATCGCTACTTAATTTCGGTGCTGCCCCTTGATGATTGTCATCGATAAAAGGGCGAGCCCACTTCATTTGATCCCAGTTGACTAAAATAGCTTCACCCGTGGGTAAGATAGCCTTAAAAGATTGCTCTTCTATGACCGTCACAATAGCGGGTTGTAATGTTCGTATGTCGCGAAGTTTTCTAATTTCATTGGCAATAAGTTTGTTTGAATTTTCCTGAGTGGATTCATCATCACTTTCTTGTGCAAGGACTAATGCTTCAATGTCTATTTGTTGCTCAGGACCACGATAGCCATGGCGTGAGTCGTAGTTCAAAATGTTAGTAGCAACGGCTGACTGTGCGGCACTTTGAAGATGAGATGGAACCGTTGTGTAAACATTGAAGCCGTGAGAGTATGCTGCCTCACGGCCGTAAGTTGCTACCATGTGGGCCCGCACCATTTCACCCAAGTAAGGCGCATATAATTCTATTTTTGCACCATGACGTTTACCTGTAATTGGGGCGTTACGCGCAATGTCATATTGCTCTGTTGTGATAAATTTCAGATCATGCATACGTCTTAATACGAGGTTTCTACGTGCTTTAGCACGAGTCGGTGAACGTATTGGATTGAGTGATGAAGGGGCTTTAGGCAAGCCTGCTATAACTGCAATTTGTGCTAATGTGAGCTCACCCACCGTTTTCCCATAGTACACTTGAGCGGCAGCGCCCACACCAAAAGATCGATGTCCCAACGGAATTTTATTTAAATAAGCTAATAAAATTTCATCTTTTGTTAATTCTTGTTCAATATTCCATGCGAGAAATACTTCACGAATCTTACGAATAAAAGTTTTCTCGCGGGTTAAAAAATAATTACGAGCGACTTGTTGAGTAATCGTACTAGCACCTTGGCCTTTTTTACCAGTCACAATGAGGTTAATAGCAGCACGGACGATACCGATAGGATCAATGCCAGGGTGTTGGTAAAATCGAGAATCTTCGATGGCCAGAAATGCTTGTTGCATTGTTAATGGCACTTCATCGAATGTTAAAGGGATACGCTTTTTCTCTCCGTACTGAGAGATAAGCTTACCGTCTTGTGAATAAACTTTTAAAGGCGTTTGCAGCTTAAACTCTTTCAGGTTTTTAGCATCTGGTAGGCCAGGTGAAAGATAAAGGTACAGCGATATTAGTGAAACAACACCTAGCACACTGCCAATTAAACTCGCTTTTAGAATCCATTTTAAAAATTTCAACAAAACTACCTTTGTGTAATGAAAAGAGAAGTACTTTATTTAAGCGCTATTATAGAGCTAATTTAGGTTAAAAGTTAGCAAAATGACCGTAATATCCTAAAATGAAGTTATAGTAACTCTTTGTAATTAACGACAGATTAATCAAAAGCTATATCTTTGTATCGATTATTGATATAAATAGTAATTAATTCTTATTTTTAACACTTCTGACTGACGGCCAACATATATGCTATCGACGTTCATGAAATCTAAAGCAACTAAAATAATCGGTGTTGATATTGGCTCTAATGCAATAAAGGCTGTTTTATTACAAAAATCAGGTAATGGTTATAAAGTCGAAAACGTAGCAACGTTGCCTTTGCCACGAGGAATGGTGGTCGATAATACCATTACTGATTTAGAGGTTGTTGGTAGTATTATTAAAAACCTCAAAAAGAAGTTCGCTAAATCCGGTGCGAATTTTGCTGCAGCGGCCGTTTCTGGCTCTGGCGTTATTTTGAAAACAATATATATGAATGCGGTTAAAAATGATGAAGAACTGGAATCTCAAATTGAAATTGAAGCCGAAAATTTAATTCCTTATCCACTAGATGAGGTCAGTATTGACTTTGAAATTCTTCAAAAAAATGATGTTAATGAAGATAAAATCGATGTGCTGTTGGTTGCTTCGCGTACGGAACTAGTACAGGCTAGAGTTCAAGCATTAGAATTTGGTAAATTGCAAACGAAAATCATGGATGTAGAGGGTTATGCTCTAGGGCGTGCTATTGCATTAGTAAAGCATCAATTATCAGATGAACAATATAAACAGCCTGTTGCTTTAATTGACGTTGGTGCAACCATGTTAACGGTTGCTGTTGTCGTGGATGGAGAGACTGTTTTTGTGAAAGAACAAGCGTTTGGTGGTGAGCAATATACTCAATCAATCGTATCTTATTATGGCATGGATTTTAGTGAAGCAGAGCTCGCTAAGGTCAATGGTGATCTTCCTCGAAATTATGCATTTGAAGTGTTGGCACCATTTCAAACGGCATTAACACAACAAATAAAACGTACATTGCAAATGTTTGGCAGTTCAAAGGGGGCCAATGAAATCTCTCAAATTTTGTTGTCAGGCGGGTGTACAGGTATTGAAGGCATAGAATTGGCGATCGAGGACGAGCTGAGCATACCATGTGCTTTGGCAAAACCTTTTTTGCATTGTGAAGTGGAAAAGAAGATTGATTTTGATCAATTAAATAAAAACGGAGCACAATATATGGTAGCTAGCGGCTTGGCGTTGAGGAATTTTTCATAATGGCAAATCTTAATTTACTACCATGGCGTGAAGAAGAAAAACTGCGCAAGCAAAACGAGTTCAACATGTTTGCTGGCTTTGCCCTTTTGGTTGGTATCTTTTGCGCTATTGTGCTTTCGATGATGTTGGACAATGAACTAACACTACAAGCATCTAAAAAATCCTATCTTCAAAGTGAAATAAACATCATTGACGGCAAGATAAGAGAAATTAAAGAATTAAGGAAAGCAAAGTCAGATCTAAAAAAACGGATGGACTTAATCGAACGACTTCAAAATGCACGTAGTTTATCAACGCATTTATTAGATTCATTAGCAAAACTCATGTCACCCGGTGTTTACCTTGAAAGCGTGCAACGACGTGAGAATACTTTATGGATTGAAGGGCTTACGGAGTCGAATAATCACTTAGCTAATATGCTGAGGAATTTTGAAAACTCTCAATGGTTTAAAGATCCATTAGTGAAACAAATTGATCTGCAAAAAGGCAGTGTAAGACAACTAAATAAGTTTTCTTTGCGAGTCGATATCAATTCCAACATTGAGCAAAGGGCCAAATAATGAATATTGATTTTTCAGAATTGCAATCTGTCGATCTCGATCTTAAATACTCTGGTTCTTGGCCGCCGTTGGTAAAAGGTATTGCTTATTTGATTGTTTTTTTAATGACAACGCTCTTTGCTTATTACTTTGTGCTCAGTGACCAAATGACAGATTTAACAGATGGTTCTGAATTACATGAAAAATTAAGATATGATTATGAATCTAAATATCGTTTAGCATACAACTTAGAAGCGTATGAACAGCAAATGATTGAGCTTGAAGTTCAGCTCGCACAGATGTTGAAAAAGCTGCCAGCTACACATGAAACTCCAGGTATGTTAGATGATATTACTTTTATTGCCACATCGTCAGGTTTACGTATCTCAACCATAAAATGGGGCAATGAAGTTGAAGAAGAATTTTACACTGAATTACCTCTGTATATCGATGTAACAGGGGATTATCATCAATTGGGACAATTTGTGAGTGATGTAGCCAAATTGCCTCGCATTGTTAGTTTGCATGAGTTTGAGATAAAGAAAGTACCCAATGCGCAATTAGCCTTTCATATCGTTGCTAAAACTTATCGTTATAAGGGAAAATGATGTTTCGACTTATGTGTTCTTTGATAACACTTATATTGGTGTCAGGATGTGAAAGCTCAATGCAAGATACTAAAGATTTCGTTGCATCTGTAAAGCAATCGAAAGGAATTGCCATTGAACCATTACCTAAACCTTTAACTTATGAACATTATGTTTATAGTGCTAGTTTTTCACGTAGTCCATTTGATGCGCCTCAACAAGAGTTAACGCTTGATGTAATTAGCAAAAATAGAGATTGTTTACAACCGGATATAAATCGTCGTAAATCTTTACTTGAAGCAAATGCGCTGGATAATTTAATCATGCGCGGTACTTTAGGGACGCCAGACGAATTTTGGGCGTTAATTCAAACCAATGATGGTGATGTTTATAAAGTGAAAGTAGGTAATTATATTGGGTTGTTTCATGGCAAGATCACTCAAGTGAGTGAGCAGCAAATTGAACTAACAGAAATTGTACCTGATGGTTCTGGGTGCTGGGTAGAGCGTCAAAACTCTCTATCATTACATAGTGATGCTTAATTTGAGTAATTATTATACATTATCGGATTCGCCAAGGAGAATAATGGTGTCCATTAATCAAATGCTAATACGCGGTTTATTATTATTGATGTTTTTTCCATTCTTAGTACAAGCTAAGGATTTAGTCGATGTGCAGTTTACTGAGTTACCTAATAAACAAGTAAAGATCGATTTCATCTTCGACGATAAGGTCGTTATTAACAGTGCTCAAGTGATTTCTGAACAGCGTAAACTGTTGATCGATTTTGGCAAAATAGACAATGAACTTGAATTGGATTTAGTGCCCAAAAACAACTTAGGCATTGCATCTTTAAAGACCCAGTTTGTTAAAGGTCGATTGCAAATATCAATAGGCTTAAATCAAGATGTTGAACATCAATTAACAGCAGATAATAAACGTTATTCGCTACTCTTTAGTAAAAAAGAGTTAGCCAAAGTTCAAGAGAATGCAGCGCCAGTTGTTGAGAATACGATTGTCCAAAGTAGCCCCGTTCAAACGATCAATAGTATTGAGGCTTTAGATTTTAAATTAGATTCGCAGCAACGTGGTGAGCTCATTATAAAAATGGCTAACCAATCGGTGTCCTCACTAGTGATTCAAAACGGAAGCCGCATTGAGATTAAGTTTAAGGGAGCTTCAATTGCTGAAGATAACCTATACACCATGGATGTTCTGGATTTTGCTACGCCAGTACGAAGCTTTGAAACTTTCCGTGAAGAAGACGGTGTATTAGTCGTTGTACAGACGCTTAAAGAGTTTCAATTTGAGCACACTCAAATCGGTGATAACTTTGTTCTAACAGTTTATGAACCTATTAAAGAATCTGTTCGTGAGAAGGAACAGAAAAAAACGGTGTATACAGGAAAGAGGTTCTCTCTAAACTTTCAAAAAGTAGCCGTACGAACAGCCCTTCAAATTATTGCTGATTTCAATAATTTTAACTTAGTAACAGGCGACAGTGTTACGGGAGATATTACGTTAAGGTTAGAGGATGTGCCTTGGGATCAAGCGTTAGACATGATTCTTAAATTTAAAGGTTTAGGAAAGCGCATCGAAGGAAATATTTTGTTAGTAGCACCTGCTGACGAACTGGCTACAAGAGAAGCGAACGAGTTAAAATCTAATCAAGAAGTAGAACAGCTTGTTCCTTTGTATACTGAGTTTTTACAAATTAACTATGCAAAAGCCAAAGAAATCGCTGCATTGTTAGATGGTGGTGAATCTAAAATACTGTCTAGTCGCGGGAGCGTGGCAGTTGATGTTCGTACAAATACATTGCTACTTCAAGATACCGCTAAAAAATTAGATGATGTAAAACGTTTAGTTGAAATTTTAGATGTGGCCGTCAAACAAGTGGTTATTGAGGCCCGTATTGTTACGGTAACAGACAATGTTAATGAAGAGTTCGGCATAAAATGGGGCGTGACAGATACATTAAGTGATGGCGCGTCATCGGGTTCTCTCAAAGGTGCTAATACAGCCAGTGGCGGTATTGTTCCGGCATTAGATGATCGACTGAACGTTAATTTACCCGTGGCAGATGCCGCAGGAACTATTGCTTTTCAAGTATCAAAACTCGCTGATGGTACAATCCTAGATTTGGAGTTATCAGCGTTAGAACGTGAAAATAAGGGCGAAATAATCGCTCGTCCAAGTATTACTACGGCTAATCAAAAGTCGGCATTCATTGAACAGGGTACTGAGATACCTTATGTTTCAGCTGCATCAAGTGGTGCAACGACAGTGACCTTTAAACCGGCTGTTTTGTCATTGAAAGTGACGCCTCATATAACGCCTGATAATAAAGTTATTTTGGATTTAAACATTACTCAAGATACGCGTGGTGATACGGTTAAAACAGCCATCGGTGAAGCTGTGGCGATTGATACTCAACGTATTGGTACACAGGTATTAGTGAGTAATGGTGAAACCATCGTGCTTGGTGGTATTTACCAGCAACAAGTTATTCATGGTGTGAGTAAGGTTCCTGTTTTAGGAGATATCCCATTACTTGGCTGGTTGTTTCGAACACAAAAAGATTTCACTGAACGCCGCGAGTTACTTATCTTTGTTACTCCACGTATAGTGACGGAAACTCAAGAGCGTTAAGCACCACATTAGAGAGTGTCTGCAGATATTGTTAAATATGTGCAGATACTCATAAATAGCGTGAAATTAAATTTTTATACTCTTATATTCCATGTTTTTTTAAAATAGTGAGGTTATTACACCACATTTCGCTAAAACTTCCCCCGCAACTCTTGCCTTTTTCCATTACTTATTGAGATAATGCTCGGCTAAATTTGCCTTGAATTTAATGGTTGGTACATACCTATTGTAGTTCGATAGGAAAGTCATATTTGTTATTACTAGTCTAATGTACTAGTCGAGGTATGAGTGGTGGGCTTTGAACCCGCTTAAACTTGCTTTAATTGAATGTAGTGATAATGGCTGAAAAACGAAATATATATATTGTAGGCCCAATGGGTGCTGGAAAAAGCACA
>Ga0209396_1000965_pt1 | contig 32902 bp, 30 predicted proteins | sample GOMGulsemesocosm_6_FD_184638 | JGI IMG/M metagenome (GOLD analysis project Ga0209396, IMG submission 184638) | Methane-oxidizing microbial communities from mesocosms in the Gulf of Mexico - GOM8C Gulf of Mexico (SPAdes) (version 2) | ecosystem: Environmental > Aquatic > Marine > Cold seeps...
AAGTTATTTTTAACGCAAAACCACATTATCAAGCAACATAAAAAGTGCAGCCAATGAGTAAGATAAAATTAGTCATTATAGGCCTCACCATTGTTTTTATGGCGATAGCTTTAAAAGGTTACATGTTATATCAAGCGATTAGCCCTCATCCCATTTCATTTTGGCAAGCAAGTAATGCGGATAACAAACAGAGCATTGATCACCAACTTTGGGGTGAACTGTTAACTACCTATTTATCTGAAAATACAGTCGAAGGTATTCGGGCGTTTAATTATGCAAAAGTCACGCAACCAGACAAAGCGAAGTTGCATAGCTATCTAGCGACATTACAACAAATAGATCCGCGCCATTATCAAAAAAGTGAACAATTAGCGTATTGGATTAACCTCTATAACGCGCTCACCATCGACGTTGTACTTAAGCATTACCCTATTAATTCAATCAAAGATATTGGCGATGGTTTTACGGGGCCTTGGAACCTTGAGTTAGCCACTGTAGCTGGTCAATCAATGACCCTCAATCAGATAGAACACGGAATATTACGTGGTCTTTGGCAAGATAATCGAATTCATTATGTGATTAATTGCGCCAGTGTAGGTTGTCCAGATTTACCGATGCAACCACTCAGCGGCCAGAATATCGACCAGCAACTAAGCGCCAGTGCTGTGCGCTTTATTAATCAATCAAAAGGCGTTCAATTTAACGGTGATAGTCTTGTTTTATCGAGCATCTACAATTGGTTTTCCGTGGACTTTGGTGAAAATGAGCGACAGTTAATGATGCATTTAACGCAATATGCAGAACCTGCATTAAAAGAAAAACTGAAGCTTTTTAAAGGCAACATAAAATATGACTATAACTGGGAATTAAATTCGCCTAGGTAAGGTCTTTACTTCTAATTGCACTATTGATCGAAAAAAGTTGAGTATCACTATGCCCCATAAATTACCAAGCGCCAATCATCCAACCTTGGTTGTTTTTTGCAAACGGCCTAAATTAAATCAAGGCAAACAACGTTTAGTTGAAGCGATTAGCGCTCAACATGCAGTGATTATGGCCAAAGGATTATTAGCCTGTGCAATTGAAGACACCAAAGCGTGGCAAGGACCGGTTGTTATTGCTTGTTCTGACGAGTCTGATGTGGCGTGGGCACAATCGTTAAATGACAAAGCGCAAGTGATGACTCAATTACCCAATGACTTAACGGGAAATTTAGGTCAACGGCTTAACTACGTTGATCATGTGCTTAGAGCGCTTGGTCATCAAAAAATGATCATCATAGGCACCGATGCTCCCATGCTTAATGACGTTCATTATCAAGGGGCAATAGCTGGGCTTAATGAGCATGATGTGGTGCTTAGTCATGCGGATGATGGCGGCGTCGTTATTATGGCAAACAGTGCACCTTGGCCAAACATCACTGCGTTACCGTGGAGTACAGAGCATTTATCACATGCCTTAGCTCAAGCTTGTCGTAACGAGGACTTAAGCGTGCATTATTCAATACCCGGTTATGACATCGACTATGTAGCCGACATCGAGAAATTAACGGTGGACTTAACAACCGATCATCGCCCAGCAAGACAAGCATTGCTTGTTACTATCAATCAATTATTTGTTTCATCAGGAGTCACAAGTCATGCATAACGTTGTTAAAGAATATTATGGCAATGTATTAACGGGATCAGACGATCTACAAACCAACGCGTGCTGCACCGACGATAACTTGTCGCCAGCCGTTAAACGTATTTTGTCTAACATTCATGATGAAGTAATGGCGCGATATTATGGCTGTGGTTTAGTTACCCCTGAATTACTAAATGGCTGTGACGTGCTTGATTTAGGGTGCGGCGCAGGACGTGATTGTTATGCAATCGCTCAAATGGTTGGCGAGCACGGCAGTGTTACTGGCGTAGACATGACCGACGAGCAATTAGCTGTGGCTAATCGACATGTAGAATATCACCGTGAAAAATTTGGCTACAAAAAAGCCAATACTCAATTCCTAAAAGGCTATATCGAAAAACTCGACCAACTCAATATTGCAGACAACAGCATCGATGTCGTTATATCAAATTGTGTGATTAATTTAAGTCCTGACAAACACGCCGTATTACGTGAAATTTTTCGCATATTAAAGCCTGGTGGCGAAATTTATTTTTCAGACGTCTATGCCGACAAGCGCGTGCCTGCACATTTACAACAAGACCCACTTCTTTATGGTGAGTGTTTGAGTGGTGCATTATATTGGAACGATTTTGAAAACTTAGCAAAAACTGTTGGTTTTGTTGAGCCAAGACTCGTCAACAGCCGCGCTATTACCATCGACAACGATGAATTATCCAGCCGTTTAGGCGACGTTCGGTTCACATCGGCTACTTATCGCTTATTTAAAGCAGCCGAGTTAGAAACTGATGCGCAAAATTACGATCAAGGCGTGACTTATCTAGGGACTATTGAAAACCACGAAACACAATGGGATTTTGATGCCAGCACGCGTTTTACGGCTCATGAAAAAAACAAAGTTAGTGGTAATACATGGCGTACGTTACAACAGTCTCGCTTCTCAAGTCATTTTGAATTTGCAGGTGATTTTAATAAACATCAGGGATTGTTCAATACAAGCGTGAAATCGTTTGATTTTGTAGCCCAAATCGATGAAAAAAGCACAAGCTGCTGCGCACCAGCCCCCAAAGAAAAATCGAGTTGTTGCTAGTGAATACGCAAGCCCGCCAGCATGATTGGGACTTTACGCCACTGGGCGATCCCCGTGGTTACATTGTGCCGCATTCGATTAAAGAATTATGGTTTCATACTGGCACCAAATGTAACCTAGCCTGTGACTTTTGTCTGGAAGGCTCAAGCCCATCGGATAAGCGATTATTGACCCCAAAATTTGAAGAAGTTAAACCCTTTATCGACGAGGCACTTGAGTTAGGGGTGGAGCAGTTTTCTTTTACGGGGGGCGAACCATTTCTTGCTAAAGACATGGTTAAAATTTTAGATTATGCATCTCAATTTAAACCGTGTTTAGTGCTGACTAATGGCACAGAGCCCTTGGTTAAACGCCTTGACGCATTAACCCAACTACAAGCTAAAAACCAGCATCCAGTTTCCTTTCGCGTGAGCATCGATTCGCCTATTGAACATGTTCACGATGAGGGACGCGGACAAGGAAACTTTGCCAAAGCATTTATTGGATTACGGTTGCTGCATAACACAGGCTTTCATATTTCATTGGCTCGTCATATGGCCAAAGGCGAAGATACCCCAGCGGTTGAGCAACAATATCAGCAGTTATTTGCACTCAATGGTTTGCCAACAACGATGCATATGGTGGCATTTCCTGATTTTTTAGCCCCCGGCGCCATTAGCGACGTGCCGCACATCACTACAAATTGTATGACGCAATATCAAACGCAAAACCAGCGTGAGAACTATATGTGTGCCAATTCTAAAATGATCATCAAGAAGGGCGCTCAAATGCAAGTATATGCTTGCACACTAGTCGACGACGATGACGATTATTTTTTAGCAACAACGCTGGCCAAAAGCATGACTAAAACCATTAATTTAAAACATCACCGATGCTATAGCTGTTTTGCATTAGGTGCTAGTTGCAGTGAAATGTGAGGAAACAATGAAATCTATTTTATTTTTGTGTACCGGAAATTCATGTCGTAGCCAAATGGCACATGGGTTTGCTAACTCGCTATTAAGCGACGAGTTTACAAGTTATTCAGCAGGCATTGAGTCTCATGGTCTTAACCCTTCAGCAGTAAAAGTGATGGGCGAAGTGGGGATCGATATTAGTGGTCACCAATCTCAAACACTGAGCGAGTTCGACACGGACGCGTTTGATTATGTGGTGGCAGTTTGTGAACATGCGGCGAGTAACTGTCCAACCTTTCCGGCTAAAACGAATGTTATTGTGCGTCAGTTTGATGATCCTCCTAAATTGGCACAACAAGCGGCCACACCCGAGGAAGCATTGTCTCATTATAGACATGTGAGAGACGAAATTAAGCACTGGATCACTTCATTGCCAACACAAATTAATAAAAAGGAAATGCTATGTTAGCGGTTATTGGCGGCACAGGAATTTATAGTATTGATGGCTTAACTGTTATTGAAGAACATCATGTTAAAACACCTTATGGCGATCCTTCTGCGGCAATTGTTCGTGGTGAATATTATGGCAAAGAGATTTTGTTTTTGCCTCGCCATGGTAACAATCACGGTCTATTGCCTTCTGAAGTGAACTATCGTGCAAATATTTGGGCGCTGAAAACCTTAGGTGTAAAACAAATTATTGGACTGTCAGCAGTCGGTAGTTTGCAGCAAGAAATTAAACCCGGTGATTTGGCTATCGCTGATCAATATTTTGATTTTGTGAAATTACCACGTGAAAAAACATTCTTTGGTCAGGGGCTAGTTGCCCATGTATCGACCGCTGAGCCAACATGTAGCGCATTAGCAGATGATATTTCAGTGGCGGCTAAGTCTTGTGATATAGAGGTTCATCGTAACAAAACGTATGCTTGTGTTGACGGTCCGCGTCTTGGCACTAAGGCTGAAAGCTTATTTCTGAAAAATGCGGCACAGTGTGATTTGGTCGGTATGACTAATGTACCTGAAGTGTTTTTAGCTCGTGAAGCACAAATTTGTTATTGCACCATAGGTATCGCGACCGATTATGATTGTTGGCAAGATGATCCAAGCCTTCATGTGACTGTAGAACAAGTGATTAGTCGTTACGGCAACAGTCTTGTAAAAGCTAAAACAGTATTAGCAGCTTACATACAAGGGATTGATGCAGAGTGTGAAAGTGGTTGTAATCACGCTTTATCTAGTGCTGTATTAACGCCTGTTGAAGCGATGAACGATCAACAAAGATCGCTATTTACCGTATTATCTTCATAGTTGATAGATTCAGAATTTATTGACTCTGAATCTACGTTATAAGCTGCTTTGGGCACACTAGAAAATACACAATTACGTCCTTTAGCTTTAGCCATATATAGCCGTTTGTCGGCATTGGCTAATAATGCGTCTAGCGTTGTACCATCATTGCCGTAGGTAGAAACACCAGCACTAAAAGTGATTTTTATTTTAGAATTTTCAATAATTAATGGTGTGTTAGATAACTCGATACGTAGTTTTTCAATAAAGTCATAGCATTCAGTGAGCGATGTTTTCATCATTTTTAATGCAAACTCTTCACCACCAATTCTTGCTAGCATAATTTTTTTATTGGTTCTTTCACTAATAAAGCTAGCGACATGACGTAAGGCCGAGTCACCGACACTATGGCCATATTGATCATTAATTTTCTTGAAGTGGTCAAGATCAATCAAGGCGACTGATAGTGACGGTGCTTCATCTTGGCATTTTGTAGACCACAAAGCATAACTTTCATAAAGTTTCAGCCGATTTGCGACCCCCGTTAAGCTATCTGTACCAGCTAGTTCTAACAATCTTGTTTCATTATCCTCACGCGTTTTTTCATAAACATGGGCAAATGTTATCATCAGCGATGAGCTAAAAATGACATTAAGCGATTCTGCAATATTGAGGGAGTCTTGCATATTAATAAACTTGATGTGATAAATGAACAAACTTGCAGTTATGAAAGATAATGACACCCAAAGACCTATTTTTTTACCTAACAATAAATAAGAAACAATGGGAAATGTGAGTATCCAAACAAACATCGATTTTGATGTTTCTTCAAATGAAAGTCCGTATAAAATGAGGGAGAAAAATGGTAATACAAATGCAGCAACCCATCGTTGAAAATATCGAGTCGTTGGTATTATGCGCATTAAAACAATGGCGTAAATGCCATAAGTGAATTCCAAAAACGCTAAAAGGTAAGATTCACGATAAATATTAATACAAGAAAAAGACAAGCCTCCCAAACATATAATGAAAAGTAAGGTACGCATCACATCTCTACGATGTTGTATATTTTGTACTAACTGAGGCGCCATGAACTGTAATTCCATTTGAGCTTTTAATAGATTAAAAGCAATTCCGTTATAAAAATCGACATAATGTTAAAACATACAGCAATATCAGTGCCAGTGCTTGGTACTTTAGTATTGTATTGTTAATTATTTAACCGTTATTTCTTAAAGTAGTGTGTCGGCAGATGCGCTTTGGTAGTCAAATTTGTACAAAAGAGCGAGAAGTTCGTCGGTTTTTTGCGTCATAAGAAATTTATTTCCTTTAGATTCAACATTTAACCTAACAACTGGTTCAGTGTTAGAGGCGCGTAGATTAAATCGCCATTGATCTTGTCCATTAATAAATGACATTGAGATACCGTCAATGTTATCAATGTGGCTAGCAAGCGGTTGATAATGGGAAAATACGCTATCTAGTGCTTGTTGAGCATGAGTGAGCGTTAAGCTAATTTCACCCGATGATGGATAAGCAGCAATTCTGGCGCTAACGGCCTGTGATAACGATATGTTCTCAACAGACAATAATTGAATGACTAACAACCAGGGGATCATGCCTGAATCACAATAGAAGAAGTCTCTAAAATAATGATGCGCCGACATTTCACCGCCATAAACGGCATCTTCTTGCCGCATGCGCTCTTTAATGAATACGTGACCTGTTTTCGATTCAATAGCGTGGCCGCCGCCTTGTTCAATTAAATCAATTGAATTGTATGTTAGGCGAGGATCATGAATTATCTTTGCGCCAGGTTCGGTTTTTAAAAAAGCTTGCGCTAATAAACCGACAATATAATATCCATCGACAAATTTACCTTGCTCATCAAACATAAAGCAGCGATCAAAATCGCCATCCCATGCTATGCCCATATCGGCGTTATGCGCTAAAACAGCATCCATGGTACTTTGACGATTTTCAACTAACAGTGGATTAGGAATACCGTGCGGAAAGCTTGCATCAGGTTGATGGTGAATTTTAATAAACTCAATGGCAACATTTAGCGATTTAAATTGGCGCTCAATTTCATCAATAACATGGCCCGCCGCACCGTTGCCGGCATTAACCACTAGTTTGAGCGGTTTAATATTTAGAGGTGTTATGTAGCCGACTAAATGGTTCACATAAGGTGTTAAATGATTTAATGATTTATAAGTACCTTGAATATGCTTGGTTGACAATGGCTTGTTTAACCAAGGCTGAGCTTGGGTGAGTTGTTCAATTTCGTCAAGGCCGCTGCTGCGTGAAATAGGTTTGCTGTTAGCACTAACTAACTTCATGCCATTATAATCAATGGGATTATGTGATGCCGTTACTACAATGCCCCCATCCATATTAAGATCGGATGTTGCGAAGTAAATTTCTTCAGTACCGACCATGCCTAAATCAACAACATTGACACCACCATCACGTAATCCATTGCTTAAAGCGTGTTTTAGCGCTTCACTGGTAGCTCTTGCATCACCGCCAATCACCACGTTTTTTGCGTCAATGACCATGGTATAAGCACGGCCAATACGATAAGCAATGTCTTCGTTTATTTCATCACCTAAACGGCCACGAATATCATAGGTTTTAAAGCATGCTAGTGTCATGACTTAACGCGTCCATATTTGTCATCAAACCGAATAATGTCATCTTCGCCGAGGTAGCAGCCAGATTGCACTTCGATCAATTCTAAATCGACAATACCAGGATTTTCAAGGGCGTGAACATTGCCAATAGGAATATAAGTAGACTGATTTTCCGTAAGAAATATTTCACTCTCGCCGTTAGTCACTTTGGCTGTGCCAGACACCACAATCCAATGCTCAGCGCGATGATGATGCATTTGCGTTGACAGGCTGGCACCGGGTTTGACGGTGATCCTTTTAACTTTAAAACGATCGCCTTGATCTAATGAGTCATATTTTCCCCAAGGGCGATAGACTTCTCGGTGCTCGGATATTTCACTGCGTTGTTGTTTTTTCAATAAATTAACAATGGCTTTCACTTGCTGCACTTCTGACTTTTTAGCCACTAAGATGGCATCTTTAGTATCGACAATAACAATGTCATCTAAGCCTATGGTGGTAACTAATTTGTCTTGGGCACTAATATAGCAATTAGTGGTGGCGATACTGACGATATCACCATGATTTACATTGCCATTTTCGTCTTTATTTTCGATATCCCATAACGCTGACCAACTACCAATATCACTCCAATCTGCATCCATAGGCATTACCACGGCTTGGGACGTTTTTTCCATCACGGCATAATCAATGGATTCGTCTGGGCATAGCTCAAAAGCTGTCTTGTCCACACGAATAAAATCTAAATCGTTACTAATATTGGTCATCGCGTTTTCACAAGCGAGGTAGATGTCGGGTCTATGTTCTTTTAATTGAGCTAGATATACGCTGGCTTTAAACATGAACATGCCGCTGTTCCAAAAGTAATCCCCTTGCGACATATATTGCTGCGCCGTCGCTTGATCAGGTTTTTCTACAAACTGCTCAACGGCACTAACACCGTTAACTTCTTTACCCGCTTTAATGTAACCGTAACCCGTTTCTGGTGCAGTAGGAGTAATGCCAAAGGTGATTAATTTGTTGTCATTGGCTATGTAAGCTGCGTTGTTCACTGCATTTGTGAAAGCAACATTGTCTTTAATCACATGATCAGCCGCTAGCACTAACAATAACGGATCGTCTCCGCTGATGATTGCATTAAACGCCGCTAAAGCAATTGCTGGGGCGGTGTTACGCCCCACTGGCTCTAGCAATATTTGACTATGGCTGGCATTTTCGTCGCTAGATGATGAATTACGCAATTGCTCTGCGACGATAAAACGATGTTCTTCATTACAAATAATGAGTGGCGGCTGATGCTCTATGTCGCTTAATCTGGCAAGGGTTGCCTGCAACATGGTTGAGTCACCGTGTAGTGATAGAAATTGTTTGGGGAACAGTTGACGTGACATCGGCCACAATCTAGAACCCATACCGCCAGCCATAATTACAGGTAAAATCATTTTTTATTCTCAAAATAAGACGTTATGGCAACAGACCGTTGTTAAGGGCAATATCTTACCATTTATTTTTGAGATTCAATGGTTGGTTACTATGATTCTTCATATTTATAACACTGCGCTTAATCTGAAAATTTTGGTTGGTGAACATAAAAAATCCCAGCACATGCAATCTGGATACAATGTGATGACCATTTTTAATTGTGTTCATTATAAATATAAGGACGTAAAAGTCGGCTATTAAAAAATAACTGAGTGATTATTTTAGTGACAAATCTTGTCAGTCCAGTTTTTCTTAAAGTTTTGGTGCGTCTAAGACACTAATTAACTGCTGTAAATTACACCCCTTCAATGAGAATGGGAACTTGTGACGTAGAGTGCATAAATCTGCCTGATAGACATAATGGTCGGAGAATAATTTTCAAAATTTAAGACTACCGTATTTATAATTTTTGTTTTATTGAACAAAATTGCTGTCAATATATTTTGTTGCAACAGTAAAAGTATCATCATCGAACTCTGGTGACCAGTTTCCATCGAGCAGAACTATATTTTTTAGCCCCATCAAGCCCAAGTCTTTTAGTGAGTATGTGAATCTTTTATATTTGTCTTCTGTATTCAAAGAATGCTGGTAATAACCATAATTGGGTAACATCGGATTAACCTTTATTTTTTGATAAAACTGAGTCAGATCTCTTTTTACCGCTGGAGCATATTCTCCAAATTTTTTCTTTACAGATAAGGCTATTTCTTTTTCTCCTTCTTGAGTGATTTTTGCGCCTTTTTTTCTAAATTCTACTATTGCTTTTTCTGTTATTCGCTGAATATTTCCCTGAATAGCCCCATCAAAATATGAGCTACCATGCCAACTTATTAAGGCCTTTTCTCCCACAAATTTAATATGCCCTGCAGGAAAAATATAATTAGCACAAGACGAATGACAGTTTTTTATAACTTTTACGTTAAGTTTGTTTTCATAGACCCAACGCCCCATGAGTATCCCAAACTGTTCATTACCTCCTGAACTTGAAATACGTAAAGTTGCGGGTTTCACTAAACTTTTATCAAATTCGTTTTTTAACTTAATATAGCCTTGCTCGTTAATATTCCCAGCGTAAACAAGCTCATCGCCTTTAATATAAATTAACTGAAAATCTCTTACTGATTTCATGATCGTTGTGCAGCCAGATAAATAGCACGTCGCACTTATAATGATAAGATTCATTAGTATTTTCATTAAAATATCTCAGCCAATCGATTCAAGTAATGCATTAAAAACAAAGCAACGCAGTATTTCATTGCTATGAATCTAAATTACATGAAGGAAAAGCATAAGAAAAGGAACAACTAAAAAAATCTATCTAATAAATAACGAGTTAATGACTTAAGGATATTTTTAGTCTTTCTCTTTATTAAATAACAAACAGCAAAAAAACTAGCTTCATCAAGACACAGGTTTTTATGACACTATAAAGAGTAAGGACATTCATTGAGCAAAACGACGAATACTGGTGCAGATGTGCAACCTATTCCAGCTACGCAGGCAAAGTGTCGCAATGCCACTAATCATTCTTATACGTCTAAATGCAAAACATTTGCGAATTTATTGTATCGTTAAAAACATATCAGCCGAGCTTAAACACTTAACTTGAGAAAGACTGTATTTCATCTTTGGTTAAGTAACGCCATTGGCCTACATCAATGTCTAATGAAACAGAGCCAATTCTTTCTCGATGTAAGCAAACCACGCGATTACCTACCGCTGAAAACATGCGCTTAACTTGATGGAATTTCCCTTCGGTGAGAGTTAACAGCACTTCTTTGGGACTAATAATGGTTAATGTTGCAGGCCGTGTTAATTGCTGCTCGCCTTGTAGCATGATACCCCTTTCAAATTTAAGAGCGACGTCATCAGCGATGGGGCGAGATAAACCAACGCGGTAAACCTTTTCGCAGTGCTTGGTTGGGTTGGTTATGTTGAACGACCAACGACCGTCATCAGTAATTAACACCAATCCTGTGGTGTCGGCATCTAACCGTCCTGCTATGTGCAGTTGGGATACTTTATCTAGCTCAATAGAGTTAAATAAAGAAGGGTAAACTTCGTCAACATTGGAACAAATAGTTCCGGCTGTTTTGTGCATCAGTAGGTAGCGAAAATCACGTGTTTTTAAACGGTGGTTATCGAGCGTTATGATGTTGTCTTCATGAACTTGAGTCGCTTCGTCAAGCACTGATTTGCCATTAACGATGACTTGCCCAGACTGTATCAACAGCGTTGCTTCAATTTTAGTTAATTGAGTACTCTGACAAACAAATTTATCTAGGCGCATGGTGGACAACATTAAGAATATTAATAAAGAGCGTTATTATCCCTGCTCTATATTAATAAGCAATTACTCACTTTGTTAAGAGTCGAAAAGAGGGCAGGTTATGTGCTTCCTGCCCTTTTTTATAAGCGCTTATTTACTGTTTTGTTGGAGTTTTAATTTCAATTCATCTAAATATTGCTGGTGCATATTTTGGTGGTAATCAACCATGTCTTTTGACTTTTCAACAGCTATTGTTTGGTATTTTACCGCTTTATTAAGGTTTCCAATATTTGCATATGCCTTAGCTAATGCTGACAATGCATACGCTGAGTCAGGATAAAGCTTGGCTGTTTTTAAATAAATAGCCAAGCCTTGCTGTGGGGCGTTTGCCATTAATGATTTGGCGAGAGTCTTTAAAGAACCTTCGGCGGAAATATCAAAGCCATATTTTTTGTTAGAAAGATTTTCGTAATGATCGATAATGGCTTGAGCGCCCTGCTTAGATACTTGAGAATCGGCATTCAGATCCGTATGGATATCATCGAATAAGGCTTCAATGCCGTTGATAATCGACATTATGGGCTGTGACATGTAATTATTTTTATTGTTACGATGAACTTGCCAGTCAAGCATGGGGGATGCAGACATTTTTAGCGATTTTTCAAATAAATCAAAAGCAGGTAAGTTACCTTGCTCGTAACGATGATTACCTGTCGCAAGGTATAAAAACCTCATTTTGTCATCTAATTTGGCGAGCTTGTTTTTGGCATCGGTTGTAATTGCCCCAAAGTCATCGGCAATCGACGGACTTGAAATGATGTAAGCGTTAAATAGGTTTGGGCGATTAAGCAAAGCATATAAGCCCAAAGCACCGTTGCCCATAAAGCCGCTATAAATTCTAAAGCCATTTGTTCTGTATTTTTCATCAATGGCGCTTAGCAAGTCTGACTCAAAATAGTCGAGCATGGTGTGATTGTTAGGCTCGCTGACTATTTGATCAAATAACTTGGCAAATTCAGGATTGTAATCTGCTGGTGTAATAACGATGGTTTCAAGCCAAGGCCATCCTCCGTTGTGACTTAGCCAATCTTGTAGACCACTTAAATAAGGCTGACTGCGTGGATGTAAATCAAAAATGACAAAGTACTTTGTATCTTTACTATTAACCTCATTATAACTCGCTGGCAAAGTGACGTTGTATGTTATGGGCTCTTTAAAGTGCTTAGACTTCACTTTCAGTAATTGTATGGGATTAAGCGCCTTAATATCGGTGGCGTTAGATATTGCTGGCATCAAAGCCATGATAAAAACTAGATTGGTTATAAATATTCTAATCATGATTCTCTCTTTTATAATGCATAAAATCATAGGTGTGTGCTCATGGCTGTCTTTGGTAATACAAAGCCCGTTAAAATGATTAGGCATTTTTCTGGATTAGTATGATTATTTTTTTGCAAAAAAAAGTCAGCAGCTGACTATTATAGTTAGGCTATTGATAGTCAAGTTTATTCAAGATTGGGGATTGGTTTTTATGTGACAGGATGTTTATACCCAAGCGATTTTAGGCGCTTGGGTATGATGCAAGGGTCTTAATTACGCCTTAATAGCCGCCGCCATAGATGTTTGTGCAACGTCTTCTAGCCATGCTAAATCCATGGTTTGATGAGCTTCACAAATAAACCACGGTTCGCGAGAATCGGGTTCTAACATCACGCCATTGTCAATTAAGTTCATAGCAAACGCCGTGTATAAATCACTGTTGGTTTGTTTCCAATCACGGTAATTTTGCGGCACAGAGTCGCCAAAGTGAACGCCAAACATAGAATCTGGGCCAGCGAAACAATGCTCGATGCCAAACTTAGTAAATACGCGGGATAACACTTGTTGAATTTCTTGACCAACACGGTTGATTGTTGCCAAGGCATCGGTGTTTTTCAAAACAGTTAACGTGGCTTTAGCCGCGCTAAGTGCAACCATATTGGCCGTGTAAGTGCCGCCATGTGTTACGCCATCTTTATCAAAAGAAATTGTATCCATCACTTTCGACGTACCACCAAAAGCAGCAACAGGGTAGCCGTTACCCATGGCTTTAGCATACGTAGTTAGGTCGGCGTAAATTCCATAAAGCTCTTGCGCGCCGCCTTTTGCAACGCGGAAACCTGTTTTAACTTCATCCATAATAAGCAATGAACCGTTTGCATCACATACATCGCGTAATTTCTGCATATATTCTTGTGTTGAAGCAATCGATCCACAGTTGCCCATGATGGGTTCTATCAAAATAGCCGCTATATCATGGCCATGTGCGGCAAAAACTGCATCAATAGCGTCAATGTTATTGAGCGGAACACTGACTTGGTGCTCACGAGTGCTACTTGGAATACCGCCGCCAAAAGGAATAATAGCTGGGTCTTTTTCATTGTTAACATCCCAGTTATCAACGTCTGATTTCCACATAACTTCATCGTGTAAACCGTGGAAACCACCTTCCACAACTACTATTTTGTTACGCTTAGTAAAACCACGTGCTGTGCGAACAGCGCCAATAACGGCTTCGGTACCCGAGTTAGAAAAGCGCATTTTCTCAATGTTTGGACACATCGATTTAATTAGTTCAACAACATCAGAATCAAGACCCGTTGAGAATCCTGAAATAGTGCCTACGTTAGTAATGGCATTAATGACTTCGCTATCAATACGTTCGTCGCGATAGCCTAAAATAATAGGGCCGTAAGCGAGGCGAAAGTCAGTAAAGGTTTGCTCATCACAATCAGTGATAGTGCAACCCTTCATACTACTTAAAAAGACGGTGTTTTCTTCGCCCCAATATCGGTAGCTGTCAGCAACGCCCATTGGCATGTTTTGGTGAGCGCGTTTTAGCATAGCGGCACTATTGTTTTTTTGCGGTTTAGTCATCAGATTCTCGTGGTAAAAACTAAAGGTTATAAAACGCCGTAAAGTTGGGCATTGAATTTTGGGGGCGATTTTAATGGGTTGATAAAAAACTATCAACCCATAAAGTAAAAGATGAGAAGTAGAGGGCGTTTATCGAACAATATCCTCCTTTATCAAGGTGGATATTAATTAATCCAACGCAGGTGGCTTGCGGTTCATTGTCGCTTGTTCAAAGCCATAGGCAGCTTCAATAAGCGTTGCTTCTGACAAGTTTGCACCAAAGAAAGAGATGCCAACAGGTAGTTTACCCACAAAGCCCATCGGCACCGTGATATGAGGATAACCAGCAATAGCGGCAGGGCTACTAGCAGCGCCCTTGTAGTTATCTCCATTTTTCCAATCAATTTTCCACGCGGGTTGGTTCGATGGCGCAATCAATAAATCTAAATTATGCTTTGCTAGCACTGCATCTATGCCGTCTTTGCCCATTAATCGTTTTGCTTCGCGCTGTGCCTGCAAATAGGCTTTGTCGGTTAACGCGCCTTTAGATTGGGCTTGCATGAAAATTTCTTGACCAAAGTGGGGCATTTCTTGTTGTTTATGTTGCTGGTTAAACGCAATCAACTTTTCTAATGTGAGTGGGGAGTTAGCGGCTTTAAAATAATGATTAAGTCCGTGCTTAAACTCATACAGTAAGACTGTATATTCATGACCTCCAGCGGCTTCACGATTGGGGATATCGGTATTATCAACAATAATAGCCCCTTGTTTTTTAAGTGCTAACAATGATTGCTCAAACACAGCGTCGAGGTCTTTATCGTAACCCATTAGATTTCTGACCACGCCAATGCGTTTTCCTTTTAGGCCATCTAATTTTAAATGTTTGGCTAAATACTGAGTTGCCTTGATGGGCGCAGGGTCATTGGCATCAAATCCATTTATAGCATCTAACAGTAATACAGCATCGGTGACTGTTTTTGCCATTGGACCTGCGGTGTCTTGGCTATGCGAGATAGGGATAATGCCATCACGACTCACCGTGCCTAAGCTTGGTTTGATGCCAACAATGCCATTGATTGAAGAAGGACAAGTGATTGAACCGTCAGTTTCAGTGCCAATGGCCAGTAGGGTTAAATTGGCTGAAACCGCTGCGCCTGATCCCGCACTTGAGCCACAGGTTGATTTTGTTATGTCGTAAGGGTTTTTAGATTGCCCCCACAGCCCACTCCAACCGCTTGAACTTCTAGTCGAACGAAAATTGGCCCACTCACTTAAATTGGTTTTTCCTAAGATTATCGCGCCTGCTTTTCGCAGCCTTTGAACAATGAATGCGTCGTCTTTTGGAAAATTATCTTTAAGAGCAATTGAACCTGCGGTATTGGCCATACCATCATGCGTATCGATATTATCTTTTAGCATCACGGGAATACCATGAAGCGGACCGCGTGATTTTCCTTGCTTACGCTCTGCATCAAGCTGTTTAGCAATGGCAAGGGCTTGTTTATTAATTTGCGCTACAGCATTAATAGTTAATCCATTTTTGTCATATTTAGCGATACGAGACAGATAATAATTAACTAACTCTACACTGGTTAACTTGCCGCTATTAAGTAGCTCATTAGCTTTGGTTAATGACAATTCGTGTAATGGATCTGAATGTTTTGATTGAGCAAGAACAGAGCTTGATGCCGTGATAAAGACGGCAAGTGATACTAAAAAAGCAAGTTGACGTAACATGATTAATAATCCGACAAATAAATAGTGGCGTTACTTAATCACAACTACGCGCATAGCGCTAATATAAAAGTATATTAGCGCTATTTACGGTGTTCAATTATTTTTACTGTCATCACTAATGAGTTGCTGAACGACTTCTTGTAAATAAGCTGCACTAGCATTTTGGGCGGCAATCGGCTTGGCAACAACCAGTCCAACACGGGACCAAAAACGACGAGGTTTGGTGGTTAATGCATGACCATCTTTGTGACTAAAAAACGAACCCCATAAACCCGTCAATGCCATAGGAATAACCGGCACTGGATTATTGCTTAGAATTTTTTCGATGCCGCCACGAAACTCGTTTAACTGGCCGTCTTTGGTTATTTTTCCTTCGGGGAAAATACACACTAGCTCACCATTGTCGAGTTCGTGTTTTATCTTGTCAAAGGCTTGATTATAAACATCGATGTCTTGTTTAGGTGAGCAAATAGGAATGGTTTTAGCCCATTTGAAAACAAATTTTAAGCCAGGCATGTTGGCAATAGTTTTATCCATCACAAAGCGTACTGGGCGACGAGAAATTCCGGCAATAAGCAGCGCATCCACAAAGCTTACGTGGTTACACACTAAAACCGCGGCTCCTTCTTGAGGGATATGGATCATGCCGCGATGCTTAACACGGTACATTGTGTGGCTAATAATCCAAATAATAAAGCGCAATACGAATTCAGTCACTTGCCAATAAATGTAACCAGCGACAATTAAGTTAGCGATGCCCAACACCAAAAAGTATTCAGCAATGGTGAGTTCTAATACGGACAATAAAACAATAGCGATAACGGCACTTAAGACCATAAATAAGGCATTGAATACGTTATTTGCCGCAATGATTTGCGCGCGACATTTGTCGTCGCCCCGTGTTTGAATCAAGGCATTTAGCGGCACCACATATATACCACTAAATACCGCAAGCAATAATAAATCAGCGAGTAAGCGATAGTTTGCGCCGTGGCTTAAAAACTCCATCGCCGTCATGTTATCTATCACGGTTAGTGATTGCGCTGCAAAGTAGAGATCGATACCAAACACACTAATACCGATTGAGCCAATAGGAATAATGCCTAGTTCGATTGTATGGCCCGATAAACGTTCACATAAGATAGAGCCAAGACCAACACCAAACGAAAACACCACTAATAACAAGGTCACAAGCTGCGTATTGCCGCCTAGGTTACCCAAGGCAAATGCTGGAAATTGTGTAAGATAACCAGCGCCCAAAAACCAAAACCAACTAATGGCTAATATGGATAGGAACAAAGCACGATCTTGCTTAATCTGGCTAACTGTTTGTTTAATGCTAGTAAATGGGTTGAAGTTCACTTTAAGTGCAGGGTTATTGGCTGGTGCATTAGGAATAGACCGGCTGGCTAGGTAACCTAAAGCAGCGAAGGCCACCACAGCAACGGCGACAATAATTAAGGCCTGTTCAAATTCGAATAACAAACCCGCTAAAATCGTTCCGCCTAAAATCGCAATAAAGGTGCCCATCTCAATTAAACCATTACCACCAACCAACTCACTTTTGTTTAAATGTTGGGGTAATAAAGAGAACTTAACGGGCCCAAAAAAGGCGGATTGTGTGCCCATCAGGAATAACACCACAAGCATTAACGTTGTTTGCTCCCAAACAAGGGCTAAACCGCCAATAATCATGATGGCTATTTCGGCGAGTTTTATTATTCTGATGAGGTTTGATTTTTCATACTTATCAGCAATTTGGCCACCAATTGCAGAGAACAAAAAGAACGGGAGAATAAATAGTCCGGCAGCGATATTCGTCAGTAAACTCGATTGTTGTTGATCACCCATTGCAAACAACGCGATAAATAATAACAGAGTATTTTTATAAAGATTATCGTTAAAAGCGCCCAGGGCCTGAGTAACGAAATAAGGCAGGAAGCGGCGTTGGGAAAATAATGAAAACTGATTTTCAGATGACATAGTTAACTCTCTAGCTAAAACAATTTATGGCGTTAGTATTCACTAATTACTGAGAGATTAATAGGTTAGAGAACACTAATCGTACATGTTGGTTAAAGGTATTAAAATATGGTACTTGGTGTATTATTCAATAGAATCGCTAACTGAAATGTTTCTCGTAAATCAAATGGATGTAATTGTTATGATACGCAAAATTTTTATTAGCACTGGAGTATCACTCCTGATTTTAGTGGGTTTTTTGGTGTACAGCACTGCTGATGAACCAGTATTAATAAAGGCGGATGACGAGGCCAAATTAATAGCATCACAAAATAATAAATTGTTAGTAAGCAGCGAGGCCACAAAGACTAATTTATCAGATGACACCATTATAGATTCTAAAAATGACACACTCGATGACGCTGAAATCAGCCATGGACATAAAAGTATTAATGGTTTTACTCAAGTAGGCACAGCCATGCTAAATACGTCACATTATGACGCCATTATGGCAAGATTAGCCCAAGAAGAATCATCATTTACTTTCTTAAACTCGAGGTATTGGGTCGAATACCTCGGTCTGAACGATCAAGGGGATATTCTTTTTAAGCTCTATGACCTTATGGGATTTTCAGATCCTGAACAACAGCGCATAGAGTTAGCTTTCTATTATGATATTGAGCATTTGTTTGATAACGAAGAAGGTGGCTCAAGTAGCCCTGAGAATGAAAATATTGTGAGCACGACAATAGAAAATATCACTAACGAGTCACCACTAATTACGGTTTGTACTCAAATAAAGTGCATGTTTATATTTGATCAAATTAATCATCCCACAATCGATATAGATAAAGTGACTAATGACATCATTGCAAAGCTGACTAAACCAGGTATGAAATGCAGTCGAGGCCGTAAAGTAGGCCCTCGTGGTCGTCAATACGTTGTCATTAATTGTGTTAAAGCGTCCAAAGAATAAGGGTGACATTATTCTTCGTTATACATATGAGGCCCCGGACCTTGTTCGCTCAGCACATCTTTAGGATTGACTAAGCGGCACCGTTCGAGGGACAAACAACCACAACCAATGCAAGTGTCCATGTTGTTTTTGAGGTCGGTTAACAGCGCGATCCGATGTTCCAGTTGTTCGCGCCAAACATTAGAAAGGCGGGTCCAATCTTTAACGCTGATCTTTTTACTGTTGGGCAATGTGGCTAATGCTGACTTAATCTCTTGCAGTTGAATACCTGACTCTTGAGCAATACGAATCACCGAAATTATTCGTAATACGTCACGCGTAAACCGACGATGATTACTTTTATCTCTAAAAGAAGTGATCAAGCCTTTGCCTTCGTAAAAGTGAATGGTGGACACCGCCACTCCTGCTCGTTTTGATACTTCACCCACCGATAACTCTTCTTTTATTGGCATGATCATATTTTCTTAAATTGATTATTGACCTCAAGTATAGTTGAGGTTCTAGCATGCCTGCAAATTATTTAGCTAAGCAACGCTTAGTTACATAAATCAACAAACACTAAAAAGCGCCTAAGGAGAAAAGAATGAAAATTGCAATTATACTCGGCACATCAAGACATGACAGTAATACGAGAGCGTTTGTAGATGAGTTTATAGCGCGCTCAGGCGCCACATTATTTGACTTATCCAACTATGATATTTCTTTTTATGACTATGAACATAACAATAGAAATGATGATTTTCTGCCTATAATTGGTGAACTCACCAGTTTCGATCATATCGTATTTGCCTCACCACTGTATTGGTACAGCGTATCAGCACAACTTAAAGTATTTATTGACCGTTTGTCTGATTTACTGACCATTGAAAAGGACTTAGGCCGTCAGTTAAAAGGAAAATCATCATCGCTGTTATCCACTGGACACGATGAAGAGTGCCCCGAATGCTTCATTACGCCAATTGAAGAGTCATTAAGGTATATGCACATTTCATTTAAAGGGTGCGGCTATGTCTCAATAACTTCAAAATCTGATTTAGCAAAGTTGGCGCTGGCGGCAGATGAAGCCTTTAAGCAAATTAATTCATGATGTTGGCTGTTTACCTTAGCGAAAATTAGTGTGGTCGATTCTTTACATCAAAGTAAATTACCAAGTTTATGGAGTACGTTACAAATCTTGGTAGTTCGTTTAAAACGTTGTATATTCGACCGCATAATTTAAAAAAGGATAGTTTTCTATGAAAAAAACAGCTTTATTTCTTGCCCTTGGTTTATTGGCCAGTAGCCATCAAGCATTCGCTCATAATGAGCCAACGAGTTATGCATGGGATCAATTTGAAACCTTTCTTGATGTCTCTAAAAAAATAGGCGCTCGCTTAGCTGGCACACAGCAAGAACGTGAGATGGCCGATTGGTTAACGCAGCAATGGACTAAGCAAGGCTATCAAGTTCAAACATTACCTTTTGAATATAAAACCAAGAAGGGAGTGGCTAAATCAACGAATTTAGTGGTTGATATTCCAGGTGAATCAAAACAAATATTAGTTGTTGGTGCACATTATGATTCAACGGGTGCAAAAAATGGCTCTCTGGGGAGCTTAGATAATGGCTCGGGCATGGTGGCGTTGTTGGCTTTAGCCAATGACTTAAAGGGTAAAAAGTTACCTTTTAGCGTACGTTTAATTGCATTTGGCGCTGAAGAAAATGGCCTGAGAGGCTCAAAGGCCTATGTAAATCGCGCTGACAAGCCCCTTGAGAATGTAGTCGCGATGATCAATTTAGATACCATCATTGGTGGTGACAAATTGTATGTTCACAGCCCACTCACTAAGCCTTATAAGTGTGATTATGTGAAAGATGCTAACTTTGAAAGTTCACCGCAATTACGAGATAGTTTACGTGCTGTTTCAACGCGACTCTACGGTGACAAAGCTCACTTATTACATGATGCATTTAAAGGCTATCCTCAAGGTGAAACGGGCAGTTGGTCAGATCATGCTCCGTTTGCATGTAACGGCATAAAAACGGCTTATTTAGAAGCCACCAACTTTGCCATCAAAGGTAAAGGCGGTAATGATGGTTACTCGCAAATAGCAGACAAAGAATATTGGACCTGCTTTGATGACAAAGCCATTGGCGCCTGTGATCGTAAAAAAGAGAAGCAATGGGGCGAGATTTGGCACACCAAATTTGATCACCCGGACTATTTGCTACCTAAGCTAGCGCCACGCTTAAAATCACAACTTAATCAAAACGTTAATGTTTTATCTAACTTCGTCTTAGAAGCTGATAAATGGATTAAGTAATCTATGATCGATTAGCGAAATTGATCAAGGATGATCAGTTTCACTGAGATTTGACTTACCCAGTTAGTCAACTACACTGCTATTAACTTATGTTACGGATAACAAAACAATGAACTACTTCCACACTTTACCTCTTAGAACCTATCCCATTAACTACACTTTCAACGCCATTGTTGGTACTCGATCATGAGTAATGAAAAAGAATATAAACAATGTCGATTTTGCTGTGAAGACATTGTTAATGAATCAATACTGTGTAGGTTTTGCCTAAAAGAGCAACGAAAATATTGGCACGTAGGAGACAATTGGTTCAATCTTGCATCCTGCGCAGCATATTTTGTGCTGGCTATATATTTATGGGGGGGATTTAAACCTGATTTTTCTAACTATGTTGAAGATTTAACAGCGCAACAAGTAAACGTCGTAGAGTTAAATGAAAATGAATATGCCGTCGTATTTAGTATTAATAATGACAGCGACAAAAAATGGCATGATTTAACTTATCAGTTGATTGGCAGCAACAACAATGATGAAGTTATTCTTACGCAAGAAGGTGATGATATTATGTGGCTTATTCAGCCTAACTCTCACGCGTTTGTAACCATAAAAATGAGTGGGAAGCCGTCGAATACATCATGGGAACTCTTAATTAGAAATTTGGAAAGTAGTTAACGGCATACATCAAAAAGTGTATTTCGAATTCATACAAAAGGACTGGATGTGAAAAATAAAACGCTTAAAAAGTATATGAATTTTAGTGCTGTTATTTCTACATTGATACCACTATTTTTCATTGCTATGTTTATGCACCTCACGGGATCATTTGAATCAAACTATGAGGAATATAGAAATAAATTCTCAATAGAGTTGATTGCAGTGAATGACATAGATGATTCGGACAAAGTGACCATTACTTATAGAATAACCAACAACAGTTGGCGTGATTGGCAATGGATCAATTATCAAGTGTTGCATAAAAATAACGATAAAATAATTTATTCAAGCAATAGTATGATTTATGACTGGGAAATTGATGCTGGAGAGCAAGCGTTATTGACAGTTGAAGTTGATAAACTTCCCAATATCACAGCTTTCGAGTTAACTATTCAAGAGCTAAAAAATCGCACTCGATTTCCATTGTAAAATAAAATTTTGTATCTAAGGAAAGATAAATATGACCTCTCTAAGTAATAGAAAATGCTCACATTGTGTAGCTGAAATACCCAAAGCCGCCACTGTATGTTCTCATTGTCGTCGAGACCAGAATGAAAGTTGGTACAAAAAAGTAGGGGGAGCTAGAATCCCATTGATATTGTCAGTATTAATCTTTGTTGCATTTAATTATGGTATGTTCGAGAAAAAGTATTCAAATTATAATGAAGATTTTGATATTAAACAGGAAAATATAATTTCACTGAACGACATTGATAAACGGGTGGTTTTTAATATCAAAAACAACTCTAATGTGATGTGGAAGAAGCTAGCTTATCAAGTGATAACAAAGCACGATGGCAAGGTTATTGATGTTGAAAGTAGAAAATCTAATTACTGGGCCATTCAACCCCATTCATCATCTTACATAACCGTTGAAACTTACGCTAAGCACCCTAATACAACATGGGAGTTTATTATTACGGATTTGTCTACTGATTATTAACAGTAATAAAAAAGGGCGCTATTAATCAATAGAGCCCTTTTTTGTGCCTTTTAGAAAGTGGTTAGTTTGTCACTGGCAAACGTTTAACACCAAAGAATATAGCGTAAAGAACGGGTATAACGCCCAAGGTCAATAAGGTTGAAAACAACAAACCTCCCATGATTGATAACGCCATTGGTTCCCACATTTCACCGCCGCCTAGGTATAACGGAACCAAGCCTAATACTGTGGTTGCAGTGGTGAGAACAATAGGTCTTAGGCGCTGCTGACACGCCATAATAATGGCTTGAGCTGGTGCTATAGCTTTATCTTCGAGCTCAATATTAATGCGTTCGAGCAGGACTATCGCATTATTAATCACAATGCCTGCTAATGAAATCATGCCCAGCAAAGTCATAAAGCCAAAGAATGATTGCCCAAGTAGCAACCCAACGGTGACCCCAATTAGCCCTAATGGAATAGTCATTAAAATGATGATGGATTTTCTTACTGAGTTAAATTGTGCAATGAGTAGCAACACAATAATAAATACAGCAATGGACATTTTATCGCTAATAGATTGGTTAGCTTTACCTGACGATTCAGCTTCACCACCAAACTCATAACGGTAGCCAAATGGCCATGTAATCTCTTGTTCATCAAACCAAGGTTTTAACTCGGCAAAGGCTTCACTTGCTGTAATCGTGCTGTCAATTTGAGCGCCAATGGTAATGGTTTTCAAACGATCGCGGCGTAAAATAGTGGCTGGTTCCCAGATTACTTCAATATCTGCTACTTGCTTTAATGGTACCGATTTACCACTTGCCTGTGAGTAAACGGCAAGCGCTTCAAGTTTACCGATGTCTTGGCGGTCAGCCGCGTTGGAACGCATTAATAGTGGGATAACAGTGTTGCCTTCCCTAAATTGCGTGAGCTCTAAACCGATGAGACCCGTTTGCAATGATATAGCTATATCTTTAGACGACACCCCAGCACGGCGGGCGCGAGTTTGACTAATGCGAACTTGCAGCTTTTTAATCGGTAGTCCCCAGTTATCGCTAATCGATTTTAAACCATCAATTTGAGATAACTTACCTTTAATTTGGTCAACGATTTTAAAGAGTTCTTTACTATCGTGCCCACTTAAACGTACTTCGACGGGGTTGGGGATGGGCGCACCATTTTCAATTTTACGCGCTTTAACCAACAAGTCAGGGAAGTTGTTAAAGGTATATTCTTCAAGTTTAGCGCTCAATTCTTCAATTAAGGTAAATGAAGAAACATTGATGACCATTAGTGCATAATGTGAACTTTTAGCTTTAGGGCTATGTGTTAACACAAAACGTGGCCCGCCTGAACCGACATACGTAACCCAGCTTGTTACGCCTGTTTCACGTTCGTCATTTTTCATTAATTCTTGCTCGATGAAGGCTTCAACCTGACGAGAAACCTCTTGTGTACGCTCGATGCGAGTTCCAACCGGGAGTTCCAATTCTAGTTTGAAATAGGCACGGTCAGACGGTGGGAAAAACAGTTTGGGTACATAAGCAAGCCCAGCAATGGCAATCGAAAATGCAATGACGGTTGCCGTCACTGTTGTCCAGCGAAAACGCAGTAACGTGCCGAGCAGTTGACGATATTTAATGTAAAAAGGGGTATTAAAGTTCTGCTCTTTTTGAGTGCCTTTCATGAAATAAACACACAACATTGGAATGATTGTCATCGACAATAACCATGAACATAATAACGTAATGGTCACTACTTTAAACAATGATGCCGTATATTCACCAGTGGTCGATTCGGCTAAAAATATGGGTAAAAAGGCCGCTGCTGTGGTTAAAGATGACGTTAATAGCGGGATTTTTAATTCATTGGCCGAATCAACAGCGGCGTCGGTGGGGGATTTTCCGTTGGACATCTGCACCATGATATTTTCAGACATCACAATGCCATTGTCCACCAACATGCCCAGTGCAATTATTAATGCCGCTAGGGAAATTTGATCAATACCAATTTTAAAAAATGACATCAACAAAATACCAAAGATCATGCTGGCTGGTATTAAACACGCCACAATTAAACCTGTGCGTAATCCCAAGCTTAATAACATCACAATAGTAACAACAACCACGGCCTGAATTAAATTACTGGCAAAGTCATCAACCTTCTTTTCAACTTCTGTCGGTAGAAAAGAAATAAGTGAGAAATCCACGCCAATAGGATAAACACTGGCCAATCGATCGAGTGTTGTCATCACTTGCTCGCCGAGCAATATGTTGTTACCACCACTGCGCATTGAAATAGCAATGGTTAGCGCTGACTCACCATTAAAGCGAACAATATTAGTGGCAGGGTCAATATACCCCCGTGTTACTTTGGCAATATCACCTAAATAGATAACTTGCTGGCTGCCCGGAATTTGAATAACCGTTTTTCTAATTTCCTCTACTGACTCGAAATTACCTGTAGGTTCTAACGCTAATTTTTCATAACCAATGTTAATAGAGCCACCGGGAATAACGATATTGCGGCTAACAAGTTGCTCTTGCAGCTGTGAAGGTGAAATATTGAGTTCAGACAAACGGGCATTGTTGTATTCAATAAAGATACGCTCGTCTTGTATGCCAAAAATGTCAACCTTGGCCGCTTCTGACAGTCGTAATAAATCATCTTTGGCTTGGTCGGCAATATTCTTCATTTCTTGATAGGTAAAGCCTTCGGCTGTTAATCCGATCACAATGCCAAATACATCGCCAAATTCATCATTGACGATAGGGGCGTGGGCTTCTGAAGGTAAATCACCTTTAATTGAGTCGACTTTACGACGCAACTTATCCCAAATAGGGCGCATTTCTTTGTAGCTTTCTTTCACATTAGCACTAACGATAGAGACGCCAGTACGAGATTCGCTGGCCACAAAATCAAGTTCAGGTAGTTCTTGCACCGCCTTCTCTATTCTGTCTGTTACTAGCTGTTCGACACGTTGGGGACTGGCACCAGGGAAGTTTGTTACTATTTGAGCAGTACGTAATGTAAAGCCAGGATCGTAATCTTTTGGCATTTGTTGATAGGCGGATAATCCGAAAAAAATCATCACCAAAAGCAACATAATTGTTGTGCGATTGTTGTCAATCGCTAACCTTGTAATATTCACAAATTGCTCCTCAATTAATACTTAACGGCCATGCCGTTAGATACCTTACTCATGCCAGCACTCAGTACAACATCACCTTGCTCAATACCTGCCAAAATTTCTAGGCCATAGATTGTAAGATCGCCAATGGTGACCGCGCGGCGATTAATGATGCCAACGCCTTCTTGTTCACTCGTCACCGTAAAAATATAGTGTCCTGTACTGTCACTCAGTACCGAGTTAGCGGGCAGATAGAGCACATTATGGTTTTCATCATTAGAAATTGTGCGCTGTGAAGTGACTGTCGCGACCATGCCTGGCAATAAGTTAAGGTCTTTTGGTGCTTTCATAGTTAACGTAATTTGATACGTTTTAGTGACTTCGTCAGCTTGAGTAGCCGCTTCTTTAAACGTTAATTGAAATTGTCTGTTAGGGATCGCGTCAAACGTAGCCGTGAGTTTTGGCGGCTTATCTTTACGCTTAATATTTATCATAATGCTTTCAGGGATTTCAATTTTTAGCACAATGTTTGATAAATCATGTAATGCCACAATAGGAGATTTAGCATTTACTTCTTGAAAGTTGTCGGTATAACGTTTGGCAATTACACCTGCAAATGAAGCGGTTAATTGTGTATATTCAAGGTTGTTTTTGGCCGATGATAATTTTGATTGTGCCGAATTAAAACTAGCTTTGAGTTGATCGAAATCAGCCTGAGAAATTGATTTGCTGCCCATTAAATTCTTACCACGACGATAATCCGCATTAGCCTTGTCAAAAGACGATTGAGCTTCTTGCAATTGAATTTTAATGTCTCGATCATTGAGCGATGCAATCACTTGCCCTTTAGCAACAGACTCACCTTCGTTAACATTAAACTTGACCAATTCACCAGACACTTTAAACGACAAATCCGCTTTACGCGATGCATCAACCACAGCGTTAAATTGATGAACTTGATTTAAATTTGGTGCAGCTACCGTCAGCGTTCTGACAGGGCGCAGCACTTGTTTTTTTGCTTCTTCCTTCACATCACCACAAGCGATTAATAACGAACAGGCTAATGCCCCGATAAGTATATTTTTGTTGATTGAAGCGCTCATGGCTTCCTCCTTGAAAATTATTTTTTTGTATTGATTTCAGCGATTTTTTTAATGAAATTAACGGCCCATAGATCTAAAACTTCTTTCACGGCAGCAAAATTACCTTGGTTCTCATCACTCACCGTGACATCTAATTCTTTGGTGGCCGTTAGTGCAAACATACGCGTTTTGTCATCACCTAGTAAAAACTCAGCTTCAATAGACACTTCACTAATCAAATCTTGCTGACTAGTTGCCACTAAATATGCTGAATTACCTGCATTTAGCACTATTCTGACAGGCACAAAGTCTGACACTGACAGTGAGGGTTCTGACAATTTTAGCCGAGAGAATGCCCCGCGAATAATCAGTGTTTCACTATCTGCCTCATCAACTAACTCGTAGTACTGGGATAGCCCTTGTGTAAGTTGTTGGTAAAAATGTTGTTGTAGTTGGGCTAACTGCTGAGTATTAACACGCAGGTTTTGTAATTGGGTGGTTTGATCTAACCAAATTTCAAAAGGAACCACTTTGATTTTTTTTATCTGAGATAAATTAAAGTCACTATGCTGATAGATACGCGTATTGTCATAATTGGCCGCGGTAGTTAACTGTGAATAATCCCCTAAAAAACCTGATTTCACATTTGTTGGTGTACTTGAACACCCTCCTAACAATAAGGCTGGCAATAGTATTAGTGCCAATGAAACAAGCAGTGAAGGGCGTTGTTGCTTAGTTGATATCTTCATGTTTTCCCCAATGATTATGTTTGAAATTAAAGATGATTTAGGTTCAAAAGTTTGACGTTAATTTAAATGATTTGCAAATACTATTATGAATACTAATCAATCATTTATTTTAACTAACGCCCGTTTTATGAGCTTAGTGTGTTTTAGCCGTATCAACGATTTCCCATGAACCATCAACGCGTAAACAAGCACGGCCAAAGGCATCTTCTGTTTTCCCACCGACAATAATTTGCTGTTGAAATTCACGGCACGTCAAGCCATTAGCATCTTTCCCTTGCTTGGTCGCCACAACAAAACCTGTGGCATCAGGCGTATCCCATGAGATTTTCTGGCCGACGGCTGCTGTCGTTGCCTTTACTTGCGCGGCCTCATGTTCTCGTTGTGCTTGCTCATTAACATTGTCGAGTAATTTTAGCGTAATTGATGTAAATGCAAGCCAGCGCCATGCATCGTTGCTTGAATGAAAATGACCATAACCCATGTAGACGCGAGGCCGCGGTGTAATAACGACAACTCGGCGAGGAAGTCTATGACGCGGAACCACTACCGCATGTGCTGCACGATGTGGCTTGGCTTTAACGACTACTGTCTTTTTATGTTTATTTGTATTGAGCTGCGATGCACTGACAAATAATGGACTTAATAACAGTGTGATACTAACAATAGTGGCGATAAATTTTCTCATAGCACTTCCTTAAACAGATGGATGACGTGTCTTGTGTTTGGTTGATGACGCTATAATGCCTTAGCACATCATCATTAGCGCCGCACTTTGTGCCAAAAGGTGTGCATACTGTGCCAATGGTATAAGATGATTGTTATCAAATAATTACCCAAGCCTAAATTGAATATGAGTCATACCACGCTATCCACCATTCCTCGTTTAATATCACAAGTATTGTCTATTTATGATGTGGATGCGCCTGCGGTATTTAAAGAAGCCGATATCGCACTAGATGATAGTGGTAACACTGAGCCGCGTATTTTAATGCGAAAAATGCCTAAGCTTTGGCAATTGGCGGTTGAGTCGACTAATAATCCGCATATTGGTTTGGTGGCGGCGTCTATTTTCCAGCCGGCCTATTTAAAAGGGATTGGTTTAGCGTGGATGGCCAGCGAAAGTTTAGCCCAAGGGTTACAACGTTTTGTCGCTCAAAGTCAGTTAATAAATACGTCAATGCAATTGGCCATTGTTGAAAAAGACGATCAATGGATTATCCATTACCAGCCACAGCAGTTAGCACCGACACAGATCTCGGCACATCGCTGTGCGATTGAGTTAGGGGTTGGTTTTTTTCTTAAAATGTTCCGACTAGCCGCAGGAAAAAATATTCCAGCGACAGGGGTATTTTTTAATTTTGATGTGAGCGAAGACGATCCTGCCTATGAAGAATATTTCCAATGCCCAGTGCATGCTAACCATAGCTTTAATGGCATTGCATTTTCTAAAGAGTTATTAAACGAGCAACTGCCAACACACGATCCTGAGTCTGTGCAACTTAATGAAATGGCCGTTAATCAACAGCTAAAGTCAATGAAAAGCAGCGTCACTAGCGCCAAAGTCATGAAGTTAATTGTGCAGTTACTACCATCTGGTTGCCCCAGCGAAGAAACCATTGCTTATCAGTTACACACCAGCAAACGCACACTGCAACGTAAATTAAGCGACGAGAATAATTCGTTTGTAAACTTGCTAACCTCAGTGCGTTTAACTCTTGCTAAGCAGCAATTAACGCTAACGGACCATCCCATTACCCACATCACCTATCAATTGGGTTACAGCTCTCCTAGCACCTTTGCTCGTGCATTTAAAAAGCTAACAGATTTATCACCAGTGGCTTATCGGTTGACTCATCAGGTTAGATAATTGTGGAGATGTGATTGTTTGGTTTTGAATGCAAGAAATCAAGTTGATCTGATTCCTTGGCACTCATTTAAGGGAGATGTTGCTAATATCGTGACCAGACTTCATTCCTATGTCGAGTCGCTACTTAATGCAAACCAGTGCATTATATCAAACCGCTTGACGACACCTATACTCTCTTGAAATACACTGATTAACGAAAATTTTGAGTGAATTCTGAATCAAGAGAGTTGAAGCCTTTTTAATATTGTACCATCATTTTCTTAGTCTTTATTTGACGTTCCATGTCGCATATCATTCACACTTCGTAAATCACTATACGACCCCCCTCTCTTCAGATGTTTTTTTCTTCTTTTTTTCATCAATCGAGGCATCAGTTTCTCTACTTCTAGTTTTGAATTTCGGTCAATTATTAACTCATAAGCTGGTATTATTAATGGCGAATAAATGCCACTAAGCTTGATTTGATGTCCATCACGATTAACCAATAAATTATAGTCTTTATTTAGTTCTATATGACTAATAACTTGAGCAACTTCGTTAATTGATTTGCCCTTTATTTTAGTATCATTGATACGTATTAACTCATCATTTTCTTTTATCCCAATAGCTTGTGCTGCACTGTTTTCTTTTATTTGATGGATAGTAAAACCACTCGTTGATGATTTTATTTCACCAACAATGCCATATTTTTTATCATAAGATTCTTGTCTCACAATTTTTATTGCATCTAAATGTTCAGCAGTTGATAGCTGAGGCAGGTTGTCTATATCCATGAGTAATCTTTTAAATTTTCGGGATAATACATTATTTATAGGGGCAGCATTAATTAGATTTTTTTCTAATGCAGATTGTGAATTAAAAGAATACCTAGTTTCAGGTATTATAGTTAATCGATATGGGTGATTTAGCGTCAATTTGTTATTATCTCTAACAACTTCTATTTCAATGTTATTTCGCTCAGATAATGAAAGCAGGTAATCTGCCAAAGGCTCATTTAGCTCACTCTCAATATCTTTAATTTCATTAGAGCCTAATTTAATGATTTTATCACCAGTTTGAAGGCCAAGTTTACTGGCAAGAGAAAAAGGAGATACTGCCAAAGTAATAAGCTCAGTTTTATTTTTATCTGGATACTGTGTTACAGCCCCAAAAGCAGTCACAACCTCAAGCGGAAGTAGGTTATTCTTGTACTCGCTAGTAGTTCCTGCCTTTTCCATCAACATATCCAATCTATATTGCAATGCGCTAGGAAGTGTAATTTTAGTTACTGATTTGGAATCTTTTGCTTTGAATATTGCAGCTGTGCTTGCATCACACTGCATATTACTCATTTTTGAGACTGATAATATCGGTTGATCATTTGTACCAACATTCGCAATTGTATAATGTTTATTAGGTTTTACATTTACAGAAACAACATGAGTTTTGGCTTGTGGTTTTTGTCTTTTATCGTTTCGAAGGATCGATTTTTTAAGCAGACTCTTATCCCATTTCCAAAAAGTCAGCGTATGGCTTCCTGGTTGGAGGTAGTAATTTTTAGTATCCTTTATTCTCTTAGATAACCTACGCTCAATAGAGACTCTCTCCATATTATTGCCAATGAGTTCATAGATGAACTTATTCTGTTGATTTAGTTTATCCACAATACTAATGGAAGCGCAAGACTCGGCATTGGCCATCTGACTTAACATCAATCCCAGTGATAGGGTTGATAGATGAATTATTTTGTTAATCTTCATTATATATTCCTTTACAGTTTCAAATGATTTTAGTTTTTATAAGTAAAACTCTTTTGACTTCCCATTTTGCAGTTCAATGATGCTATTTATGTAACTACGCCTTTGTTCAAGTAACTTAAGTCTTTCTTCTTTAGTTGATGCTTTGAATAATTGATTTTCAACCGCTTCTACATTAATTAATAAGTGGGCTTGTGAATAAGACAGGCTATTTGAATTATGTAACTGCAGCTCCAATAGTTGATTTTGGACTAGTATCTGAGAAAATTGATTCTGTAATTGATAATTAGACCATCCAACCCAACATGTAATACCAATTGTTACAACAGCTGCAATATTTCGTAAGATATCCCATTTAAATCGGGGGGGAATTTTTTTATCTATGACTACTTTTTTATCTAAAGTTGATTCTATTTCTTCCCACACACTTGCTGGTGGCTTTGTTATGCTCATCTCTTGTGAGGCTGAATATAAATCCGCTAATAATTGATCTTTTCTTGCATTTTCACCTCTGGTATTTTTAATACGCGACATTTAATTTCACCTCATTTGTGTTTCGTAACTTTACCAAACTTCTAGCAACTATTGACTTGGAGTAGCTTTCGGACCTTCCGGTTATTTCCGATATTTCTTTATGTGTGTATTGCTCTACGATACTCATCCAAATGACCATTCTATGTTCTGGAGGCAGTATAAATAGCAATTTATCTAATGGATTTGTATTAGGTTCAATAAATGACTCGTGTGAATCATGCTCTAATTGTTCAACTACCTTGAGTGTTGTCTTTTGCCGTTTTAAATGATTAAACGTATTGTTAATTGCGATTCGTTTTAGCCAAGAAATGAAACTGTAATTTTGATTATATTGAGAAACATTCTTAAATATGGCTATAAATGAGTCATGTAATAAATCATTCGCTGTTTCCTTGTTCCCACAAATTTTCCAAATCGTTGTATATAATATAGGTGAGAATTCAACATAACATTTCTGCTGAGTGGCCCTGTTATTTGCAGCAAGCGCTGCAAAATCTTCACTATTCCATTGCATGTATCACTGATTCCTTTGCATGTATGTATATATAACAACTGAGAAAATAAATAGTCGCAAAAATTTTATATTTTTGTGAAATATTATTTTCTTGAGTAATTTTTAAGTGGTTTAAAATTAGTTGAACGTTTCAATACGACAATGCTGGTAACCATTAGAGGTGCTGTTAGAACGTTTGAATATTAAAAATAGAGTTGAAGTAAAGTGAAAGTTAAAATATGTAAAAACTAATAAAATTCAATGATTTTTAACCAAGTATAATTTATCACTAATAAAATAGCGGCACAATGTATGCTCAATTATCAGCTTTCATTATGAGATTTTAAATATACTTATTGTAATAACAAACATATAGAAAGAATGTAAGCGTATAGCTAACGGCACCTGCTGTTAGTATTTAATCTCCGGTATGTTATCTCCATACTTAATTTAGGAGATAAACATGAGAATTACGCGTAGCCAAGAGCAATGGCAAATAATCATTGATGA
>Ga0209396_1000969_pt1 | contig 32872 bp, 28 predicted proteins | sample GOMGulsemesocosm_6_FD_184638 | JGI IMG/M metagenome (GOLD analysis project Ga0209396, IMG submission 184638) | Methane-oxidizing microbial communities from mesocosms in the Gulf of Mexico - GOM8C Gulf of Mexico (SPAdes) (version 2) | ecosystem: Environmental > Aquatic > Marine > Cold seeps...
GGCTAGAGGTTGGTGCTGTCGTTGAGCCGCCTTTTTTACTTAACGAGCGTTGCATTAACGCTTTAGTGTAGGTAGATGCAAAGGCCTGCTCAGCTGCAGCTTTTGACTCAAAGCCCATATATTGGGCATCAGAGCGACCAGCAGTATGCTGCTGTACTTCAGGCCACGTGGTGAACACACCTGTTTTCGCGCCTTTCCAGACAACGTAGAATTTTTTACTCATAAATTATTTACTAATTATTAAAGGGGGAGGGAAAGTTTATGATTAGCATTATCAGCAAAATATCAATAGTTAGCTACTAAAAACATTACAGATTTGTAAGAAAACCTCTGGGCAAGTATAAAACCAACCTCATTAAATTATTGCCCACTTGTGCGGGTTAAAATAATTCAAGGCTACGTTGCTCTCAATCCCAATAGCCAGCTATTACTCAATTGAGCGCCTTACCATGATTTATTTTTCCTAAGCACAACAAGAGCACCAACTTAATGCAATTGGTATAAAATGAAAAAAGCCAGCTTAGTTCCTTTAAAAGAAAAGCTAAGCTGGCATAAAACGCGTGTCGTTTTTAGTGGGGGATTTAAAACTAGGTTTTAGAAAAAGCCTAGCGGGTTAACATCGTAGCTAACCAATAAGTTCTTGGTTTGTTGATATTGCTCTAATGCCATTTTATGGGTTTCACGACCAACGCCTGATTTTTTATAACCGCCAAATGCGGCATGGGCTGGGTACATGTGATAACAATTGGTCCAAACTCGACCAGCTTCAATTTTTCTACCCATACGATAAGCACGGTTCATATCACGAGACCAGACACCAGCGCCTAAGCCAAATTCAGAGCTATTTGCTAACTCAAGTGCTTCAGCTTCATCTTTAAAAGTAGTTAATGAAATAACAGGACCAAAAATCTCTTCTTGGAAAACACGCATGTCATTAGTGCCTTTCAATAAGGTAGGTTGAATGTAAAAACCACTGTTTAATTCATTGGATAGTTGCTCAACTTCACCGCCCATCAGTACTTCTGCGCCTTCATCTTTACCTATTTGAATGTAACTTAAAATCTTATCAAATTGCTGTTTAGAGGCTTGAGCGCCAACCATAGTTGTCGTATCTAATGGGTTACCGCGAGTAATCGCTTTGGTACGTTCAATCACTTTTTCAACAAACTTGTCATATATATCTTCTTGAACAAATAAGCGTGATGGGCAGGTACAAACTTCACCTTGGTTAAAGTAGGCAAGTACTGCACCTTCAATACATTTACTTAAATATTCATCTTCATGGTCAAGTACATCTTCAAAGAAGATATTGGGTGATTTACCACCAAGCTCTACCGTTGACGGGATAATGTTTTTTGCTGCCGCTTGCATGATTTTTTCACCAACAGGCGTTGAACCTGTAAACGCTATTTTTGCAATACGTGTGCTAGTTGCTAATGCTTCACCAGCTTCCGCGCCAAAACCATTAACAACATTTAAAACACCTGCGGGTAATATATCTTCAATTAATTCCATCAAGATTAGAATGGATGCAGGCGTTTGCTCGGCAGGTTTTAGCACAACACAGTTACCAGCAGCTAATGCCGGTGCAAGTTTCCAAGCAGCCATCAAAATGGGGAAGTTCCACGGGATGATTTGTCCAACAACGCCTAATGGCTCATGAAAATGATATGAAACTGTTTTCTCATCTAACTCAGCCAATGAACCTTCTTGTGAGCGCAAGCAGCCCGCAAAGTAGCGAAAATGATCAACAGCGAGTGGGATATCTGCTGCTAGGGTTTCACGTACTGCTTTACCGTTGTCCCATGTTTCAGCGACAGCGAGTAACTCTAAATTTTGCTCTAATCTATCAGCAATTCTCAACAAGGTATTTGAGCGTTCGGTGACAGATGTTGTGCCCCAAGCTTCTTTAGCGTTATGTGCGGCATCAAGAGCAAGCTCAATATCAAGGTGGTCAGATTGTGGGATTTGACAGATCACGCGGCCATTAACAGGGCTAACATTATCGAAGTACTTACCATTTTGTGGCTCAACCCACTGGCCACCAATAAAGTTCTGGTAACGTGGTTTGAAGTTAATTATTGCGTTTTCTGAGCCGGGGTTTGTATAAATCATAACTTTCCTCTGAGGTTTGTTCGCTTGTTGAGCTGGTAGTTTGTTTTTCCAGCGATTTTTATTGTTGTATTTTGCTATTGTGTTTTTGTACAAGGTTATTTACCTTAGTCAATAAGCGAACGCTTAACTGTGCTGTAAATTCAGAAAACTTGCCTATTAGTTCACATTAACGGATTAACTTTTATGATCACACAAGCCATTGATAGTGTTAGACAGCCACCTAAAGTGTTGGTTGAAAATAAGCTCACCTTTGCCGGTCCTGAATCGGAGCTGAGTATTTATGATACTTATCAACAAGCTAATAGAGTTCAGTTAAAGTCGGATCAATTGCTTTTTTGTGCAATGGTGACAGGTAAAAAAGTAATGCACAGTACCTCGGATAATTTTCATGGCGAGTTTTTACCCCATGAGTCTTTTATCATGGCGCCAGGCAGCTCAGTAGAAATCGACTTTCCTATTGCTAAAATAGCCGAGCCAACCACCTGTTTAGCAATAGAAATATCCAGTGATAGGGTGCAGCAAGTTTCAGCTATGCTTAACCAGCAAAAGCCAATCAATCAGGCCTTTGGGCAGTGGCAGTACGATGAAAAACTTGTGCATACTCACCATAATAGTGAAACCCAAAACGTCTTAAATCGTATTGTAGGAATATATTCAGAAAATCATCCCGACCGAAGTGCAATGGTCGCGTTGGCTGTGTCAGAGTTAACTATTCGATTATTGCATCAACAGACCCGTGAATTTATTTTGGCATTCTCCCAAAAAGAGCCAGACAATAATGGTTTAACTGCAGCGTTAAACCATATTGAATTACACTTAAATGAAAATATTTATATTGATGATTTAGCGCGAATTTCGTGCATGAGCCGGACGAAATTTTTTCATGAATTTAAAGTGCACATAGGCTGTACTCCTATGGCTTATCAATTACAAGGTCGTTTAAAGAAAGCCGCGGTGTTGTTGAAAAAAGGTGAACAAATAACCCAAACATGTTTTGCTTTAGGCTTTACTAATACTAGCCATTTTAGCCGTAGCTTTAAAAAGTTTTATGGTATTAGTCCCCGCCAGTACAAAGAACGCTATTTAACCCGTTTGATATGATAGCAATAGGACTAATTTAGCGCTAAGTTGACCGATTAATTAATCGTTTGCTATAAATAACGAGTATGGCTAGCCACACTGGCTAAAAGCTTGTTAAAATTACGCCATTATAATAGTTACCTTAGGATTTTCATGGCGATTAACTGGTTTCCAGGCCACATGCATAAAGCGCAAAAAGAAATAAAAGAGATATTACCGCAAATCGATGTGGTGATTGAAGTGTGTGATGCGCGTTTACCCTTTAGTAGTGAAAACCCTATGATCACTGAGATCAGAGGTGATAAACCACTGATAAAAATTCTTAATAAAAGTGATTTAGCTGATCCAGAAAGTACCCAAGTTTGGTTAGATTATTTAGAATCACAGCATAATGTAAAAGCGATTGCGCTAACGACAGAGCAACCGAGCGTCGCAAAAAACCTTGTTCATTTAATTCGCAAATTGGTGCCGAATAAAGATGAAGAAGGTAAACAGATTAATGCCATGATAATGGGCATACCGAACGTTGGTAAATCGACATTACTCAATACTTTAGTGGGTAAAGCAAAAGCCAAAGTGGGTAATGAGCCTGCAGTCACTAAAGGACAGCAGCGTATTCGTCTTGAGGAAGGTCTATACCTTTTCGATACTCCTGGTATGTTATGGCCAAAAATAGCGAATGAAAATTCAGGTTATCGTTTAGCGGTATCTGGTGCGGTAAAAGATACTGCTTTTGACCATGACGATATTGCTTACTTTGCTGCTGAGTACCTACTTAAAAACTACCCTAAACGTGTTATGGAACGTTATAAGCTTAGCGAGTTACCTGAGCATGAAGAAGACTTAATTGAAGCTATAGGTCGTAAGCGTAGTTGTGTTAAAAGTGGTGGTCGTGTTGATTTACATAAAGCGGCAGTTATATTGATCAATGAGATTCGTGATAAAACACTTGGCGCTATTTCTTTTGAGTTACCTAATATTATCGACGAAGAAAATGCACACTTTGCCGAGTTAGAAGAGAAACGTATTGCTGCCAGAGAAGCGAAGAAAACCGCTCGTGGTCGTGGTCGAAAAAATAAACGTTAACGGGTTTAAGCATAAGTTTTAACGGTTAACATTAATAATAATTTGTTCACAACAAGGTTTTAATCATGACTGAAGCAACAACATTTAATTTGCACCCTCAACTAGTGACTGATGGTATTGAGTTGGCGGATTTCCCTCTGTGTAAACTATTACTGTGTAATGATAGTGCTTACCCTTGGTTTATTCTTGTACCTAAAATTGCCAATATGAGTGAAATTTATCAATTGGATTGGCAGGACCAACAACAGTTACTTAATGAATCGAGCTTGTTGAGTGAGTTGCTTATGCAAGTTTTTGCTGGCGATAAAATGAATGTTGCCGCGCTGGGTAATGTCGTAGAGCAATTACATGTTCACCACGTTGTTCGCTTTAAAAGTGATGCGCAATGGCCAAAACCTATTTGGGGGCAGCAAGCGTTAACGCCTTATTCAGACGAAGAAGTATTTGCATTGAAAGCTAAGTTATTGCCACAACTCGCGGTAATTTTTAGCGATAAATAGCCTTTACTGAGCAGTGATTTCGTTAATAATGAGTTTTCATCGTTATTAATTTAAAGCCCCACTATGTTATTCACATAGTGGGGCTTTTTGTTGTTTTATTTTTTATATTAACTTCAATCTCTTAAACTAGCTTATTCTAATTTAAGTGAAATAAGTACAACTATGCGGCATTAGAAGTTTTAGTGATAGGAGTTATCTTATCTATAGCCGCTTGGTTTACTTTAGCTAACGCTTGCGTTAAGTCAGCAACAATATCGTCGACACTTTCTAGACCGACTGAAATACGAATTAAACTATCACTAATGCCTGCATTTTCACGTTCTTCTGGTGTGTAAGGGGAATGTGTCATAGACGCTGGGTGTTGAATTAAAGATTCTGCATCACCTAAGCTGACAGCTATTGAAAAAAGCTCCATCGCGTCAATAAATGCAGTGCCACCGGCAAGGTCGGTATTTAATTCAAAAGCGATAACACCACCAGCAGCTTTCATTTGATTGCCAATAAATTTATGTCCAGGATGACTTTTAAGGCCAGGGTAATAAACATCTGACACCACAGGGTGCTGCTCTAAAAATTCAGCAACGGTTTGAGCATTACTGCAATGCCTATCCATGCGAATAGGCAATGTTTTAAGACCTCGCATAATTAGCCAAGCATCGTGTGGACTCATCGTGGCACCAATATCTTTGAGCGTAGTCATTTTTATCTCGTTGATCATCTCAAAACTACCACAAACAATGCCAGCTACCACATCACCATGACCATTAAGGTACTTAGTCGCGCTGTGCACAACAACATCTGCGCCAAATTTAGCGGGCTGTTGTAAAACTGGGGTAAGGAAGGTGTTATCCACAATAGATAATAATTTATACTCTTTGGCAATTGCGCATATTTTTTCTAAATCTAATACCACCAAATTTGGGTTGATTGGTGTTTCTAAAAAGACTAATTTGGTATTTTCTTTAATGGCCGATTTGATATTTTCAGGATCAGTCATATCAACAAAGGTTACCTCGATAGCGAATTTTTTCAGCATGTGGCTCATCAAAGCAAACGAACAGCCATAAACGGCTTTTGATGAAATCATATGATCGCCAGCTTGCAAGTTAGTTAGCAACGCTGCAGAAACGGCTGCCATACCTGTTGCTGTTGCGGCTGCATCATCCATACATTCCATTGCCGCCACACGCTGCTCTAACTGACGTGTAGTAGGATTACCTAATCGTGTGTAAATGTAACCTTCGCTTTCACCGGCAAAACGCTCGCCACCTTGTTGAGCATTATCAAAAATAAAGGTGGACGTTTGGTATAAAGGCGTTGCCAGTGAGCCGAATTGTTTGTCATTTATACGGCCAGCATGAATGGCTTGCGTTTCAATAGATACAGTAGGCTTTGTAATTTTTGTCATCAGATTAATTCCCGTTATTATTGGTTTTATAGTGGTTACTCATTGTCTATACAGATGAATATGCAAATTTGTGACCAAAGTATAAACTTCAATATTTTCAATCGCTTACTGTCTTGTGGTAGGGCGGCTGCATGCTAAAAATAACCTTTCGTAATAAAATCATGACAGACACCTCCTTGAATCCTATTTAAAGCGTGTTTTATCAATCATTTCACGGGTTCTAGGGAGATAAATGCCTTGTACTATAATTAGTACTATGTAATATTTGTAGTACAGTTGGTTGGCGTATTTACAGATTGGAGCGACATTGTGCGGGTGATGATTGAATCTACAGATAGGATTGGTATTTCTCAAGAAATATTAGGTGTGTTTGCTCAGCAGACATGGAACCTAAAGCAAGTGGAAATCATAAGCCGTTATACCTATGCTCATGTTGAATATAAGCAGTTAACATTGATGCAAATACACAGCTGCCTTGCCCATATTGATGGTTTTATTGCCGTTAATAAAATTGCTTTATTACCGAGCGAACAACGAGAAAATCACTTACAGGCATTATTAGCTAAAATCCCAGAGCCCATCATTGACCTTGATACAAAAGGGATTATTTTGGCCGTTAACCAAGCTGCCAAAAATGTATTTGGCAAACATAATAAATCATACCTTGGTTTATCTATTGAAGCGTTACTAAAACAAGAGGGAGGTTTAGCTGTTTCTGAAACGCCAAGCAGCCGTACTATTACTGTTGAGTCAAAAGCATATATCGCTGACTTAACACCAGTATTTTCTGATAATGCTAATAAAAAGTCGAAAAATACAACTGCTGAGTTAACAGGAGCAGTTTTAGTTCTACGTTCTATGGATAGCTTAGGGCGACAAATTTCCTTAATGCAAAGTCATCAGGAAAATGGCTTTGATGCCATTATTGGTAAGTCGAATAAAATAACCTTGATAAAAGAGCAAAGTCAACGTTATGCACAATTAGATCTACCGGTACTCATTATTGGCGAAACGGGTACCGGAAAGGAGTTGGTTGCAAGAGCGTTACATCACGAAAGTGGTCGGGCTAAGCAGGCTTTTCTAGCTATAAATTGTGCAGCGTTACCCGAACACCTTTTAGAGAGTGAGTTGTTTGGTTATGCCAGCGGCGCTTTTACCGGCGCTAGGAAAGGTGGTAAGCCGGGCTTAATTGAATTAGCTGAAGGGGGCAGTTTATTTCTTGATGAAATAGCTGAAATGTCACCTTATTTGCAGGCAAAATTATTACGTTTTTTACAAAACCTAAGCTACAGAAGGGTAGGCGGTACAAAAGAGTTAACAGCTAATGTCCGTATTATCAGTGCTAGTCATCAAAACTTACCTGAGCTTATTGTGAATAAAAGCTTTAGAGAAGACCTATTTTATCGCCTCAATGTGCTCAACGTATTCTTGCCGCCGTTAAGAGAGCGAACAACAGATATCGAACTATTAGCAAACTTCTTTATTAAAAATGCAGTGAAACAAGTAACGCCTTACCAAGGCAGTAAACAAGGTAAAGTTCAGCCAATACCCAAATTAAGTAAACCAGCCTTAGCAGTATTACAACACTATCATTGGCCGGGAAATATCCGGCAGTTGCAAAATATTTTATTCAGTACGGTGGCGCTTAATAAAAATACCGAGATAAGTGCAAGTGATTTACAGCAGGCTTTAGCTAAATTCGCTGTAGTTGAAAAGCACGACTCAATTGAAGTAAGTAAAAGTAATGTTAAAGATTGGTCTAGTGCCCAAGCCGACTTTGAAAAGTCTTTGTTAACTGAATTATACCCATTATATCCCACCACCCGAAAGCTAGCTGAGCGGTTACAGGTTTCCCATAATAAAATTGCGATGAAGTTACGTGAGCATAATATAAAAATATGACAATGAAGCTAGATCTCAGTTGATTTGAATATAATACAGCTAACAATTGACAGAGAAGGCTACTTTTGTCAATGCTCACCCCCTTTGTTTACGCTACGTCAGGGCGTTTACATCAGGGACTTACCCATACAAAAATCACATTAAGTTAACATTCTAGCTGGACAGTACTGGTAAGAGTACTTTTCAGTGTTTTTTACTGTAATATCATATAAATTGATTACTATATAACTGTTTATATGTGAAAAAATCACAGTAATAACAATATTGATGACTTAGTAATTTTATGTTATTTCAAAATATTATCATTCACATGTTATGATTTTGTAAAATTAAACGAGCGCGTAAACACGGATCTAGATTGGATAGGTTATGATTTTTTTCAATAAAATAAACAATAAAAATATCCCGAGTATTCAACAAGGTTTTACCTTAATAGAATTGATGATTGTTGTCGCTATTCTTGGTATTTTATCAGCAATAGCGTATCCCTCTTACCAAGCTTATATGAAAGATGGCCGTCGGGCTGAGGTACAACACTTAGCTTTTCAACAAATTGCTATTTTAGAGCGAAGATATACGCGAGAAGGAGGTTACCCGGCAGAAAATCTATATACAGTGCCTACTAATTCTTTTTATACGTTTGAATATAAACCAAGCACCACATCACCTGCAGTAACTGCTGTTACAGATGATTTAAAGAATGGTATCGCTTTTACATTAACGTTAACGCCTAAAGGTACGCAGCATCCTGATAAATGTAAAATAATGACGATTAATGAAGTCGGTGAGAAAACAACCACAGCTGCGGGCATGCAAGCTGAATGCTGGGGTTAATAATAAGTACAGAAATGACAGCGTTATCATTGAGGGGTGAAGGTAGGCTACTAGTAAGCATAAACTTGTACTTTTATGAGCAAATAAAATCACATAAAAATGACAGCGTTATCATTTAGGGTAAAGGCAATTTAACAGTCAATTTTACCACCACTGGCAATAAGGATGTTTTCATGAACATAGGTAGAAACAGGTCAAGGTTTAAAAAAAATAGAATCCAAAAAAACACGTATATTAAAGGTTTTACTTTAATTGAGTTACTCATAACGGTTGGCATACTTGGCATATTAGCCTCTGTTGCCTTACCTTCGTGGTCTCAGCAAATGCAACGTGACCGTTTAGTCTCTAATGCCAACCAATTACACGCTATTTATAAATTTGCTCGTGGTGAAGCCGCTAAAAGAAATACAGAAGTGAAACTAGTAGCACAGACAGGAACGAAATGGAAAGTCATGCTAGGTTTGAAAGAGTTACAGGCTTTTGAAATGACCAGCGACATTACCACAGATCCGGTTTTAGCTGATTTGACAGTGACAAAGACCGGAGAAACGACTTCATCACCTCGATATAAAATTGAAGATACCTCTGCAGCGACCGAAGACTTTTGCTTGGACATACTGCCAAGTGGTCAAAGTTTTCTTGAGTCTTGTTAGGTTTGTTTATTAGGTGCGCCTCATGAAAAAAAACACAGTGTTAAAAACCGCCCAATTAGCTACAAAGCAAGGGCGTTGCCGAATTAAGTCACGAAGTAAAAGCAGCTTTAAACCTAACCAAGGTTTCAGCATAGTAGAAGTTCTGATTGCTATGGCCCTTTCTAGTATTGCGTTATTAGGTTTAGCAGTCGCGCAGCTTAAATCATTACAATATGCCACTAACAGTTTTAATTACACTGTGTCATTGATTCAAGCAAATAATGCCGTTGAACGTACTTGGGTTGATTTATGTGACTTGCAAAGAAAGGGGGTGGGAGATACAACTTATGAAGATCACGTTGCTGTCATGAGTCCAGACGAAAACATTAAAGGCTACACCATGGAAGTTGTTCCGGTAAAAACAGCAGCGTTTGATAATAACCTTAATATTACCGTTCGTTGGCAGGATAAACGTTTAACGACTGATGCAGATGATGCCGCTGCGGAAAATATGGCCGTGGTAAATGCTGAATTTCCTATCATTTGTGCTCCTGCAGCACCCTAAAACCATGCTCAATAGGGATAAAAGACTAGTACCATGTTAACTAAAATATTGACTACTCAACCGAAAAAAATGAAAGGTTTTACCTTAGTTGAATTAATGGTTGGGGTTACCATTAGTGGTTTTTTACTGCTTGGAGTAGTAGGAACCTATTCTTCAATTCATGGCACAGTGTTAGCGAGTAAAGAGCTCGAAAACTCACAAGAAGTGATTAGGTATAGCGCTCATGTATTCACCAGGAGCATAAAGCAAACTCCACAACCGGTAACGATTTTTGATGGGGGTCCAGGTCCAGGCTCGACTATGATTGTCAATTTACCCGTATCATCAACATCATGTTTAGGTACCGAACCCGTTGCAGATTTTAGTGAAAGGTATGATTTTGATGCGCCTAGCTTAACATGTACCCTTACCATAGCTGGAGTGGCTTCACCAGCGGTCACACTATTGACCGGCGTTGATAATATGCAGTTCATCGGGATTGGAAATATGGTTAGGGTAAAAGTAAGGCCTTTACTTTTAGCACAAAACCAAAATTTCACCAATGGTGATATCGATATCGATATTGCACTTACCACACGAATAATGATGACATACCTCTGATGAATATTGAGAAATACTCACTATGCATTAGGACAGAATTACCTTATGGAAAAGGACAACGTTATGCGAAATAACCAAAATGGCTTTACCCTAGTTACCGTATTAATTTTAAGTAGTTTAGCGAGTATTTTGGTACTAACGTCACTAAAAGACAATATCACCCAAGAGCGTTTGAGTGGTAATTATCAGAAAAAAGTGAATGCTAGGTTAGTGAGTGAACGTGGTGTCATTGAGTCGATTAACGCCGCTAAAGCATACTTGGCTATAGAAGAAAATAAAAATGCGACTCTTGCCGAAATAGAAGCTGCCATGGCTATTCACAAGTACACAGGAGACTCGTTACTAGGCGGCGCTCGTTATAATGTGATAGCCACTTCAGACGGTGATGTGCTTACTTTATCAAGTGAAGGTAGCCTTTATGAAGGCCAAAAAGTCCTCAAAGCGCGTTTTAAGTTTACAGCGGGTAGCAGCGGAGGTCATGCTCCTTTTGCTGATGCGGTAGTGGGCTGTGATGGTGTGTCGCTACAAGGGAGCGGACGAGTAGATAGTTACGACTCGAGCGATTCAGATACCTTTACAACTGTTGATGGTAAGTTTTATGGCATCAGTGTTGTCGGGAATGAAGCGGATGTTTCAACAGTCAATCAAAATGCCGATGTTACATTAACGGGTAATAGCCCTGTCCATGGTGATATCAATGCAACAGGAGCAATTATCTTAACAGGCTCCGCCAAAGTCTTTGGTTCTTTACATGCCAATGGTGATATTACCACTAACCAAGGTGATGTTGATGGTAGTGTGAAAGCACGTGGCAGTTATAAAAATCAAGGTGGAACCGTTCGAGGTCATGTGAAGGTAATGGGTAGGAAGGATGAAAATGGTGATTACATTGGAGTTGTTCAGCGAAATTGGGCGGGTAAGGTGTCAGGCAATGCCTCTGTTAAGTATACCGTTCAGATGGGTTCATCAGCTAAAATCCTCAATCTAGCGCCTGATAAGGGTAGTGATTATATTTCATATAATGGAGAGGGTAAGTTTGATAGTGCGACAAATAATCGCCACTATGCTACAGAACATGGAACGAATCCCAATGTACCTAAAGTGCCAGAAAATGATCCTAATAATTCGGATGCAGCCTACAAGGCTGACCCTGCAACCACTTGTGACCATTTAGATATAGCGACGGTGACCAATGATGTTCAGAATGGTGCTACAGATTTACGTCACTTCGTATCTAAAGGTAATAGTTCTGCTGTTTATACGTTACTAACTAATTCACTTAATGGTAGTGCTGGTAGTGGTCTTACTACATTTTCGAGTACCAATGAAACTGTGTTAGGCAAAGCGACATCCGTGATTAAAATGGCATCATTTAAGCTAAAAAACGATACACTTAACGTAGGTGATGTCCATAGACCTCAAGATGTCACTATCTTTGTTGAAGGTGACTTTGAAACCTCGGGCGGTGGTCGAATAAATATTCTTGCGGGAAGTAGTTTAACGTTAATTATCAAAGGCAAAATAACAATAAAAGGTGAGGGGGTTCACGCAGAGCAACATGGTTTGGCTAATGCGCCTAATTCACTGCCAGCGATGAGCATTTACTCTTCTTATGAAAGCTCGGCAGATAATGCCCCAAGTTGGGATAAATCTATCGATAAAGATCCAGGCATTCTAATTGGTAGTAATTCGCCTATTTATGCTCAGATTTATTCACCATTGGGGGTGGTTTCATTGCAAGGTAGCGGCCATCTTTATGGTGCAGTCAGAGGTAAAAAAGTACTTGCGCCAGGCGGTACTAAAATTCATTATGATGCGGCCTTAGGTGGCGCAGATCGAGGTGGTAGTGATGGTGGAGTGAGTACCAGTTCGTCAATTGAGTTTAAAGGTTTTAAATATTAACAAAGCGACGTATCAACTCAAGCTACCAGGCAAAAACTTAGTTGCGGTTAGGTTTACCCTGAGTATTTAAGAAGACAGAACTTGTGGTTTGTTCTCAGGCTAGGTAATGTTTAGGTATTGTTATTAGCATAACTTATTCTTTCTACTTACCTTTACTGATTAAAAATACGTGACTTCAAAACAACTACAGCATTTCTATATTGCCCAAGAGCAATCCATCTATCTACTTAGTCACAAAGACGCGACTAAGTTAAAAACATGGGTTGATCTTTGCCAACAACAATTAAAACAATTAGATTTTGAAGACGTTTCTCTGTTAGGTAAGGGCGCCTATGGTTTTGTTTTTTCGGGTATTAAGCGAAAAGGGGGTGCAGAAGCAGAACAGCCCGTGGTCTTTAAGTTTTCTCGCATTAATTTACCCCAACATGTTCAAGACCGATTAGCCGATGAAGCCGATATCCAAGCTCAGCTTAGCCACCCCCAAATACCGACTGTGATTGAATATCAGAAAGTAAAACGGCAATCAATTTTACAAATGACCCGGGCACCCGGCATAGATTTAGAACAGCTCTCACTACAAGTTGGCCCATTATCACCTGAATTGGTAGTAAGTATTGCCTTGCAGTTAGCCGATATTTTATTGTATTTACGTCAAGCCAATAATCATCGACAGTTAAAACCTATTGTCCATGGCGATATCAAACCTTCCAACTTAGTTTATGACAAAGCGACAGGCAAGGTACAACTCATCGATTGGGGCTCTTCTGTTAACGCACAAATGGATTGCAATAATCAAAGCACCAGTACTAATGTCATGGAGTTAATGAGCAGCGATTTACAACACAGCAATGCACGTTTAGGTGATGTTTATTTTATTGGTCCTGAACAGCTCAATGGCGGCTTATCGACGCCGCGTTTTGATGAACAAGGTTTAGCTGCTACCTTATATGCACTGGCCTCAGGCCAATCATGCCGCTATGGCATAAAAGTTATCCCTCCTAATGCCTTAGGGTTACCTAAATTACTCGCTCAAGTGCTTACGGGCATGTTAAGTGATGATGCTAAATTGCGCAGTCAAGCAGGTGATTACTTCTTTAATAACCTTAATTACCTCAAACAAGTGGTGTTGGCTGATCAACCGACAATGCCAGAGGTGATTGCGAAAATACCTGTTTGGACTAAGCGACAAGATGTGCAAATTGATACGGTAGTGTATGGCTCGCGAAAGTCATTTCTTCGAGAGCAAACCGGCATTGATAGTTTATCTGAGATAGATGATGCACAGCTGGATAAATATTATAAAAATTATTTGATGGGCATGGGCGATAATGAAAAAGCCTTTATTGCCGCATTAAGCCGATTAGGTAATTTCCCTGTTGTTGGCGGCATTGCAATTCGTTGGGCAAAAGAGGGGGTTTATATTGACTCCAACCTCACGTTATTTGATGAGTCACGAAAGGCCTCATTTACCAGTGCGGTAAATAATATTATCTATTTAGCGCAAGGTATATTTCGCATCGGTGTTTTTAAAAGCTGTCTGTTTAATGCTCGTAATACCTTGCATGTCGAGCGAATAAACGAAAGTGAGCCGTTTATTGCTGATAGTTCACAACAGATAGCCTTTGATATAAGTGATGTTCCTGATGTTGATGATGTAACACGATTACACTCTTACTTTGAAGATGGTAAAGATCCCGATGAGTACTTGTATCTCCCTGATAAGTTAATGGCTGTTTTAGCAGAGTTAAACTTAATACATCATACTGGCTGTATTATATTTGAAGTACTACCGACTCATTTAAAAATTCACAGTTATCTGATGTTACTCAATCATGAGAAAAAATCTGAGTTTAAAGCTTGTTTAGCGAGGATATTAGCCCTTTTACCTACTATTAATGGTATTGGTATCTCTGGCTTTATGAAACTTCCTTATAAAGATACTCGCTTTTTTGAACATATAAGTAGCATGCCAGATAAGTTTTACCCTAAAAACCCTAAATTGGTCACAAAGTAAGGTCGACTTATCTAATCAGTTAAACAAATAGCAAAAACTAGACAAAAAAAAACAGTTTAAAAAAACTGTTTTTTTATTAACGTTACTAATTTAGTTATTTAAAAAGCATGGGGGCTACTTTACTTCTTCACCAGCAGCTTGTTTGTCGGCATGGTAACTTGAACGTACAAGAGGTCCACAGGCGGCATGAACATAGCCCATTTTTTTCGCTTCACGTTCAAACATAGCAAATTCATCTGGGTGAACATAACGTTCAACAGCAAGATGGTCTTTACTTGGCTGCAAATACTGCCCGACAGTTAACATGGTTACGCCGTGATCACGTAAGTCTTGCATCACTTGAAGGATTTCTTCGTTCGTTTCACCTAAGCCAACCATCAAACCTGATTTAGTCGCTACCGTAGGATTGGCTTCACCAAAACGTTTCAATAGATCTAACGACCATTGGTAGTTAGCACCAGGGCGAACTTTTGTATAAAGACGCGGTACGTTTTCCATATTGTGGTTAAATACATGAGGAGGGTGTTGATTCAAAATCTCAAGTGCTCTGTCCATGCGACCACGAAAGTCGGGTACTAATATTTCAACTTTAGTATTAGGTGCTTGCTCGCTTAACTCTTTAACACAATCAGCAAATTGCTGAGCACCGCCGTCGCGTAAATCATCTCTATCTACAGAAGTGATTACGACATACTTTAAGCCCATATCTTTTAAGCTATCAGCAAGTTTTTTAGGCTCATCAGGGTTAGGTGGTAGTGGACGGCCGTGACCAACATCACAAAATGGACAACGACGAGTACATAAGTCACCTAAAATCATAAAGGTGGCAGTACCGTGGTTAAAACATTCAGATAAGTTAGGGCACGAAGCTTCTTCACAGACAGAATGCAGGTTGTTCTTACGTAAATTCGCTTTGATGTTATCAATACGTTCACTCGACTTTGGTAACTTGATACGTAACCAACTGGGTTTACGTAACATTGTCGCCTTCGTTGAACTAACAACCTTAATTGGGATGTGTGCTAATTTGTCTGCATCGCGAAATTTTTCGCCGGCAACACGATTGGCTGTTTTTGATTCTGAGATATTATTATCTGAAGTTAAGTCACTACTCATGGGACGTACGATTCTCGTTTGGTAAACCGGTTTGATAACTAACGTTATTAGCTTCAAGCAAGTTTATTAAATGTTTCACTAACGCATTACTTGCACTAGCGGTATCTGTTGGGCCTTGTAAATCAGCAGTTTGTACCATTTCTAAACCAGCATAACCACAGGGGTTAATCCGTAGAAAAGGTGATAAATCCATATTTACATTCATAGCTAAGCCATGAAAAGAGCATCCTTTGCGTACGCGTAATCCTAATGAGGCAATTTTTTTCTCATCAACATAAACACCCGGCGCATCTGCTTTTGCATAGGCAGTAACATTATAATCGGCTAAGGCTGATACAATGCTATTTTCAATCAAGGTTACTAACTGTCTGACGCCTATTTTTTTACGTCGAAGGTTAACCATGACATAAACGACTTGCTGACCTGGTCCGTGATAAGTCACTTGACCGCCGCGATCAACCTTTACTACTTCAATATCACCTGGTACAAGTAAGTGCTCAGCTTTTCCTGCCTGTCCTTGGGTAAAGACAGCAGGGTGCTCGACTAGCCATAATTCATCAGCGACAGTGTTATCACGACTATCGGTAAAGTCTTTCATCGCTTGCCAAACGTGACTGTAATCCATGGTATTTAATTGCCGGATCACTAGTGAGTCTGTAATGTTACTCACATCAGACTCGATTGTAGGACTTGAGATCACTAGGAAAACCTCATCAATCTATAGGGTGAAAACCGATGGTATTCAAAAGCTATAAAACGTATCGTACCTGCTCAAGTGCAGTAAGTGTTTTATAGATAGTTTCGATGTGATCTTTACTGGTAACAGTCACAGCAATTGACACAGATAGGTAAGTACCTTTTGAACTTGGCTTGATTTTCGGCGAGTAATCACCCGGAGTATGCTTTTGTAGTTCAGCTATGATCACATCCGGTAAATCGTCAGAGGCAACGCCCATCACTTTAAAGTTTAATACCGTGGGAAATTCTAATAATTCGTCAAACTTGGTTTTCATTTTTATTTACTTCTTTTTTGAGCGATGTTGGAACTTATTGGGGTATTTTATCATTAAATATACTGGGCTGATATTATTTTGTTTATAACTCTTACTCAAAAACAAAAAAGCCTCAATAAAGAGGCTCTTGATGCTGAGTGTTTAATTGTATTTAGTCGGAAAATTGCAACTTAACATAATCAACTAAACGACTGAATAAACTGCCTTCATTGATTTCTTCTAAGGTCACTAGTGGGTATTGCGCGATATCTTCATCACCCAACTGTAAAAATAAAGTACCGACAACGGTACCTTTAGCTAAAGGTGCTGTTAATTTTTGATTCAGCTCAAAGTTCGCTTTTAAGTTGGTACGTTGACCACGAGGAATAGTGATTGGTGTATCTAAAGTAATACCTAAATCGACATTTTCTTTGTCGCCCATCCAAACACGGTTAGCAATAAATTTTTCACCTGCTTTGTATGGTGTAATTGTTTCGAAAAAGCGGAAACCGTAGTTTAATAGTTTCTTACTTTCTACTTTACGAGCACGCTCACTTGCTGTGCCCATCACTACAGTAACTAAGCGCATATCACCTTTAGTTGCTGAGGTCACTAAACTGTAACCAGCATTTGAGGTGTGGCCGGTTTTCATGCCATCAACGTTTAGGCTTTTATCCCACAATAAACCGTTTCGGTTATATTGTTTGATGTTGTTATAAGTAAATGATTTTTGTTTATAGATTGCATATTCTTCAGGAACATCGCGGATAAGGGCAATAGCAAGCGTTGCCATATCTCTTGGCGTTGTCATGTGAGACGTACTGTCTAAACCATGACTGTTTTCGAAAAAGCTACTCGACATTCCTAGTTGTTCGGCATGCGCGTTCATTAAATCAGCAAAAGCACTTTCACTACCAGCAATATGTTCTGCCATCGCAACACAGGCATCATTACCAGAGGCGACAATAATTCCTTGGTTTAATAAGCTAACAGGTACTTCTGTACCTACCTCAATAAACATCTTAGATGAATCAGGGAATTTTTTGGCCCAAGCCTTTTCGCTGATCATTACTTTATCAGTATTTTTAATGTTACCGCTCTCAAGCTCTTTACCAATGATATAGCTGGTCATTATCTTAGTTAAACTTGCAGGTGCTAGCTGAGTATCGGCATTTTCTTCAGCAATAATTTTACCTGTGGTGTAATCAATTAAGATAAAACCTTTGGCATTGATTTGTGGCGCATCAGGGATAATGGTAATGGCATGCGCAATTGGGGTCAGCACCATTGCAGCACTAAATAGCGCGCCACTGAAAACAGTAAATAATTTTTTGGCAGCATATTGGCCAGAATATTTTTTTATTTTTGTCATAATATAGTCGTGTGAGGAAAAGTAAGGAAAATCAACTGTTCGAAAGTATACCACTTCTAAAAAACTTGGCTATGGGCAAAAAACAGATATTGTCATTAAAACCGCAGATAAACCGTTAAAAATGTAACAACGTTTATAAAATTCACCGTTATAGTCTTTTTAGTGGAACGTTTGTATTGGATTATTACTGCGGGGAGCTACGCGGATAAGCGTTAGGGTAACCATTTTCTTTTAGTGCCAATAATAAAGCATTCAATGTAGCAAGGTCGCTGATTGGACCAATTTGAATACGATAAAGGCCTTGGTGCTCAGGATAACTGGTTTTTTGTTTATATTGATTTTGAAGCTGATTTGCTGTGCTAATAGCCAACTCTTTCTTACGGGTGGCAAAGACTTGAATAAAGGGGGTAGTAATCCCCATGTGACTATTCTTTATAGCAACAACCTGCGCGGGAATGTCAGCCGTCACTTTAACAGCAGTTGAAACGGGCATGTTTACAGACGCAGAAGCTTTAGATGCTTTTTTATCAAAGTCGGTAATAGCAATGATTTTCACGTTTGCAGTACCCGTTTTTAACATGTCGAGCTTATAAGCAGCACTATAAGATAGATCTATAATACGCGATTGATGAAATGGACCGCGGTCATTAACACGGACAATAACAGATTTATTATTGGCCGTATTGGTGACTTTTAAATAGGTAGGTAACGGTAGGTTTTTATGAGCAGCACTCATGGCATACATATCATAAATTTCACCATTAGAGGTAAGGTGACCGTGAAATTTTTTACCGTACCAAGAAGCTGTTCCTGTTTGCTCAAAGCCATGAGCTGATGGTAATACCTCATAGGGCTTACCGAAAACTTGATAATTTTTATTACCGCCACGGCTATAAGGCTCTGCTCGGGCAATTGCATCTTTTAATTCTGCTTGGCTCGGTAAACGGGTAGGTGTGCTGTCATGTTTTTGTTGATAGCGACCAGAGCTACAAGCACTCAATAGTGACAGCAATAATACATAACAAAGTAGAGTAAATCGTTGAGTCATAAAATTCATCGTTAAGAAAAAGTGCTTATGGTTATTGTTACGTTAAACATGAAAACGTCGATGGGTACTGATAGCCATTAATATGCCAAAACCTAACATTAATGAAACCATTGAAGTACCGCCAAAACTGACCAGAGGTAAGGGAACACCAACAACAGGTAAAAGTCCTGATACCATACCAATATTTACAAAAACATAAACAAAAAATGTCAGAGTAAGGCTACCAGCGAGTAGTTTGGTAAAGGCATGTTGTGCATTAGCTGCAATCCATAAACCGCGCATTACGACGAATAAGTAGACTGAAAGTAATGCTGCAACACCAATTAAACCAAACTCTTCGCTAAAGACTGAAAAAATAAAATCAGTATGACGTTCAGGTAAAAACTCTAATTGTGATTGCGTACCTTGTAACCAACCCTTACCTTCAATGCCACCAGAGCCTATCGCTATTTTAGATTGAATAATATGGTAGCCAGATCCAAGGGGATCTTGCTCTGGATTTAAAAAAGTTAATACCCGCTGTTTTTGATAAGGTTTCATCAAAAACATCCACAAAATAGGGACAAAAGCTGAGGCTAAACCAACACAAACACCGATAAGGCGCCAACTCGCTCCGGCAAGAAATATAACAAAAATTCCAGAGCTTGCAATGAGTAGCGAAGTTCCTAAGTCAGGTTGTTTAGCGATAAGCAAAGTGGGTAATAGTACGAGGATAAAGGCGAGTATTACCGTTGATGTCTTTACGGGTAGGTTATCCTGACTCACAAACCAAGCAATCATAATAGGTACAATAAGCTTCATTATTTCAGAAGGCTGAAATTTTATAAAACCTAAATCTAACCAACGTTGTGCGCCTTTACCCACATGGCCAAACAGTAAAACACTAATGAGCATTAGTAGGCCTAAAACAAAAACCGGTACTGCCCATTTTCGATAAACTAATGGCGGGATTTGAGCAACAACAAACATGCCAAATAAGGCAACACCAATACTACGAGCTTTAAGGTATACATAGGCTGTTTCTTGGCCTCTAGCGCTATAAACAAGAAAAAGGCCTAAGGCTAACAATGTTAATATGCCCAATAATAATGGCACATCGATATGCAATTTTTGCCAGATGGTATTGTTTTTTTGTTCTTCTTGTCCTGAACTGCGCATTAATCAGCCTCTTGTGGAGTTATTGCTTTCGTTGAACTCACTTTTTTGCTGACTTGAATGTTAACTTTGGTTTTATCCGCTTGGCTGGTTATCACTCTATCACCGAAATACTGATCCATAATTTGTCTTGCTACCGGTGCAGCGTTGGTTGCTCCGCCACCTTTAGCGACGTTTTCAATAGCAACAGCAACAACAATTTCAGGTTTATCAAAAGGCGCAAAAGCGATAAACATAGCGTTATCACGCTGGTTCTCTGATGTTGCTTCAGCATCATACTCTTCCCCTTGCTTTAGGCGAGCTACTTGCGCCGATCCTGTTTTACCTGAGGCATCATAGGTACTACCTTTAAAGGGAGTATGTGCAGTAGCACCGAGTTTTTGTACTGTGCTATGCATTGCCTCTAATACGACATTCCAATGTTTATCATCTTTGAGCTTTAATGGAGCACGTGGCTCATAAATTATTGGCGTGTTCTGATGAGTTGTTTTACCACTACTGTCAGTAAGTAATTCGCTATTAGCTTTCAATAAGTGTGGAACTTTGCGTTCACCATGATTAACTAATGTTGTTAAGGCCTGAGTTAATTGCAGAGGGGTAACAGTCCAAAAACTTTGCCCTATGCCAACAGATAAGGTTTCACCTGTATACCATGATTTATTATACCTTTCACGTTTCCAAGCAACACTGGGCATAATCGCTTTATTTTCTTCGTGAATATCAATACCGGTATAATCGCCAAAACCAAAGCGTTCCATCATAGTACTAATTTTAGTAATACCTAATTTAAAGGCAAGATCGTAAAAATAGATATTACAAGACTGCTCTATAGCTGTGGTTAAATCAACTTTACCATGACCCCAAGGTTTCCAATCACGATACTTGTTGGGTAAACCTTTGAGTTGGTACCAACCTCGATCGTTTATAGTGGTACTTGCAGTGACGATATTTTCTTCCAAGCCAGTTAATGCCAAGAAAGGTTTAACAGTAGAGGCGGGTGGATAACCACTTTGCACACTTCGATTAATAAGCGGCAAGTCTTTTGAATCAAGTAACTTTTTATAATTCTTAGTGCTAATGCCATGTACGAATAAATTACCGTCATAGCTTGGGTTTGAATACATCGCTAGGATACCGCCGGTACGAGGGTCCATTGCCACAATGGCGCCACGCTTACCTGATAAAGCACGCTTAGCAATCATTTGAAGTTCAATGTCTAAGGTGAGTGTTAAGTCTTTACCTGGCACAGGAGGAGTATAACTCAGGGTACGGATCACGCGTCCTTGGTTGTTAATTTCTACTTCTTGGTGACCAATGGTGCCATGCAGCATGTCTTCATAATATTTTTCTATACCTCGCTTACCGATGGCATAAGTTGCGGCATAGTTTTCTGATTTATCTTCTTGCGCTAATTTATTGACGTCTTTTCTGTTAATGCGGGCAACATAACCAAGACTGTGAGTCGTAAGATCTGAAAAAGGGTAATAGCGCTTTAAACGAGCATTAACAAAAATGCCAGGGAATTTGTGCTGATTAACTGAAAATAAAGCTACCTGTTGGTCACTTAATCTAGAGTGAAGTTCAACGGGTTTAAAGCGACGTTTACGCTTCATTGATTTAAAAAATTTACTCTGTCTTTCAGGGGTAATATCAAGCAATTGGCTTACTTCAACAATGCTAGAGGTTATGTCATCAACATCTTCGGCAATGACCTCTAAACTATAAACAGGCTTGTTATCAGCGAGAAGTACGCCATTTCTATCATAAATTAAACCACGATTTGGCGCGACCGGTAGTAACTTGATTCGGTTAGAATTGGATCTTGTCTGATATTTCTCGAAAGATTCAACTTGTAAGTTATATACATTGCCAAAAAGTATTAATAAAACTAATACTACACCGGCAAAGGCTATAAAAGCACGTCGAGCAAATAAGTTCGCTTCAGCGGATTGATTTCGAATGACAACGCGACGTGGTGGCATTAGCGCAGGCTACTAAAACTAAAGTTATTTATTAAAAGTATGGCTAATATAGTCATTAAAACAGTTATTCTCTATGGTAAGGATGGTTAGTGTTCACACTCCAAGCACGGTATAAACTTTCTGCTATGAGTATTCGTACCATGGGATGAGGCAGTGTCAACGCTGAAAGTGACCACTTTTGTTCCGACGCTTTAATACAAGCAGGTGATAAACCTTCAGGTCCGCCAACAAGTAGGGCAACATCTCTACCATCAAGTTGCCAGCTTTCAAGTTGTTTGGCAAGTTTTGGTGTCGTCCAAGGTTGCCCCTCTACTTCAAGCGTAACTATGCGACTTCCTTTTGGAATAGCAGCGAGTAATAATTCACCTTCTTTAGCGAGTATACGACTGATATCTGCATTTTTACCACGTTTCCCTGCAGGTATTTCTACCAGATTAAAACTTAAATCACGTGGGAAGCGGCGGCTGTATTCAGAAAAACCTTGGCTAACCCATGCAGGCATTTTGCTACCTACAGCATATAAGGTGAGTTTCATAAATTTATCTTGATTATTAAGTTTATTATCATAGGAAGGATTTTCGCTATTTACTTAGCTGAAGTGACTTGTCTAGGGTTACTTGGTTGAAATTACTCTGAGAAAAATAACAAGAGCAAGGGAGTTGATTAAGTAATAGTTTGTTATTACCAATGAGAAACCAACGAAGCTCTTGTTTTTATCTAAGCAAAAGGCAGCAAGTAATTTATTCAGCCCAAAGTTGCTCAAGGTTATATTTGTCACGTTGTTCGTCAGTCATAACATGCACAATAATATCGATTAAGTCGACTAATGCCCACTCACCAACATCATTACCTTCCATGCCACGTGGTTCAACGCCTTGAGCGCGACATTCCATTGCAACAGATTGAGCAATTGATTTTACATGGCGGTTTGAATTACCTGAACAAATGATCATGTAATCAGCAAAGCTCGCTTTTTCGCTAATGTTAATGGCAATGATATCTCTGCCTTTCATGTCTTCAAGTTTTTCTATGACAAATGCTTTAAGTTGTTCAGTTTGCAAGGTGTTATTCCTATCGTTAATCGTAACTTTTATGCGCTCTTTAGCGAGCGATAATAAATAATAGTGCGATATTAACACTTTTTGCGCGCAGGGTTAACGGTAAAGATTATTTTTGTTAATAAATTCTGAAATAGAAGGGAGTAATTGATGATTACAGCTTTGTTTTTCCATCAATTGTTGTCGAACCTGTGTTGATGAAATATCAAAGAACCTTGGCTTAGCAAAAAATATTCTTCCGGCTTTATATTGGGAGAGTTGTGTTACATCAGTTGTTTGATGATGATTGAGTAATTTCTTAGTTTCATCATTGAGTTGTTCAAAGGGATAATTAGGCCGTGTATTAACGACTAAGTGGCACAATGATAGTATTTCTTGGTATTGATGCCAGCGACTGAAAGTCATCAGTGAATCCATACCAATAATAAAATACAAAGCTTGGTTAGGATATTGTAACTTCAACTCTTTGAGGGTATCAACAGTATACGAGTGACCTGAGCGTTGCAATTCTCGCTGGTCACAAAAAAATAGACTATTGTGCTGACACGCAATTTCGACCATAGCGGCGCGTTGCTGTGCGCTTGCGTGAGGTACTAAGTCTGGTGACATTTTGTGTGGGGGAATATGTGCGGGTATTAAGAGGACTTTAAGTAAACCTAACTCATCGGCAACCGCTTGAGCGGATTGAGTGTGACCTAAATGAATAGGGTCAAAGGTCCCACCTAAAATACCAATGCCTGTATTCGTGCCATTATGCTCAGAGCCGACTCTTTTATTTTTATTAGCCATATTTGTATTTTGCATTGTTGACTTAGCCATAGTTAAGACTAAAAGCGGCTGTTTTTTCACCGTGATACAAGGTAATGCATAAATCAGCTAAGAGAATAAAAATATTGAATTCGCTACTTGTTTTGCTTAATAAGTCGATATCTGCGATACGCACCATGGCACGTTTTACATTTTCTAGTTCAATGTGAGTTAGGGCATGTTGGTATAACGGTTTACGTTTATCCCAAATACGATATTGTTTATAAACATTTGAAATATTTTCACCTTGAGCTAACTGATTTAACATAACATATAGCTGGTTTATTTCTTTATGAAAGACCCAGAGTAATTGAGCGGGTGCCATGCCCTCTTGTTGCAGTTGGTCAAGCATGGTTATGCATTTAGCACAATCGCCGCGTAATAAAGCATCGATTACCTGAAAAGGGTTAAACTTCGCCTGCTTAAGTATGATTTGTTCGGCTTGCTCAGTACTAATAGTTTGAGAGCCAAAAAGCAGTACAAGTTTCTCTAGCTCCTGAGCAAGAGCAAGTAAATTACCTTCAAATAATTCAATGAGTAAAGCGTTTAATTCAGGAGATATATTAAGCTGTAATTGTCTTGCTTGATTGTTCAACCATTGAGGCATCGCCTTTAGCTCAATATCATACAAGGGCAAATAACAGCCCAATTGGGTCAGTGCTTTAAACCATTTTCTATTTGCACTCGCAGCATCAAGTTTTGCGCCATGCAGAATAAAAATAACATCTTGGGGAGTATGACCACTATTAATGTCTTGAGTTAAGCGCTCAGCTAAGGCTAACAAGGCTTTATTTCCTGCATCGCCAACTTTTACCGTGGTCAACTCAACTTCAATGATACGCTGGCTAGCAAAAAGGCTTAACGATTGATACTCATCAAGTAACTGTTGCCAGTCAAAAGCTGTATCACTACTAAAACGAATCACTTCGCTAAAACCTTGGTTTGTAGCATGTTTCTTAATGGCGGCTAAGCTATTGTTTTTTTGCCAAGGCTCATCACCAAAAACCAGCCATACAGGTTTAAATCCCTGTCGTAAGGTATTATCTAGCTGGTTATGGTAAATTTTCATGATGGCCTTTTGTCACTATAAAATGTGAGATTACCGATAGTGGTAATGTTAACTAGCGCTGTATTCTTGCTAAATCACGCAATATCTTATCTGCAGCGGAAGTTCTCATCTCACTTAATAATAAAGCTAACTCTCGGCTTTTGGCTAAGGCAAGATTAGGATCGTCTTGATAGTCGCGATAAAGTTCAAAACGAAACTCTCTTGCATCTTCACCAGTAAAGCGCACTTGATATTGTACTGAATAGATCAGTTCATATTCGGCTACTTGACCATTAGAAAATAACGATAAGGTTCGTCGGTCTAATTTATCGGAAATAATACGCAACTCAGGAATGTCAGCTTGCGAATGCTTTAATACATTCACTTGGTTACGCGTTAAACTGAGCTTCACTAATCGTGTTAATTCACCGTGAAGATCGGTAGAACTAACATAAAGCGTTTGCATGTCATCATCGAGCAAGTAATCACCGCGCAGTTGAAAACCACAAGCCGTTAATAGGCTTGTAGTTAACAGCGCGACGAGTATGGTTTTTAGCCATGCTCGGCTTTTATTTATTAATGACAAAATGTTTTAGTTCGCGACAATATTAAGTAATTTACCCGGAATATAAATAACTTTACGTATGGTATTACCGTCGGTAAATTTCAATACACTTTCATCATTTAAACCCAGCGCTTCAACATCTTCTTTGCTTGCATCAGCAGCGACAGTTATTTTTGCACGTAACTTACCATTTACTTGTACAATGATTAGCTTTTCATCTTCTACCATAGCGCTGTCATCAACAACTGGCCAAGGTGCATCTTCAACATTTACATCACTACCACCAACTAACTGCCATAAATGATGACAAAGATGCGGAGTAATTGGCGTTAACATTAATACCACAGCGCGAACTGCTTCTTGCATTATCGCTTTGTCTTCATCACTCGCTAATTTTGCTTTACCTAAGTGATTCATCAACTCCATGATGGCAGCAATCGCCGTATTGAAAGTATTACGACGACCTATATCGTCAGTCACCTTAGCAATGGTTTTGTGCAACTCACGGCGTAATTTTTTCTGATTAGCGTTTAAGGTTAAATCCGCAAGGTTAGCAATATCTGTGCCTTTCGTTGTTTCAACAAAATCAGTCGCTAGTTTATAAACACGTTTAACAAAGCGGTGCGCACCCTCAACACCTGCATCAGACCATTCTAGAGTTTGCTCTGGTGGAGAAGTAAACATGATAAATAAACGTACTGTATCGGCGCCGTATTTTTCAATCACTTCTTGTGGATCAATACCGTTATTTTTCGACTTAGACATTTTGCTCATACCCGCAGAAAGCACAGGTTGACCATCAATTTTACTGATTGAAGAAATTACATTGCCTTTCTCATCTCGCTCTGACGTCACATCACTTGGTGCAATCCATTCTTGTGCGCCATTGTCTGCTTCACGGTAATAAGTATCAGCTAGTACCATGCCTTGACATAAAAGCTTTTTAAACGGTTCATCACAGTCTACTAAACCAACATCACGTAATAATTTATGGAAAAAGCGTGAGTAAAGTAAATGCAAAATAGCATGTTCAATACCGCCAATATATTGATCTACTGGTAACCAGTAGTTCGCTTTAGCAGGATCAAGCATTTGGGTATCGTCATTCGGTGAACAATAACGCGCGTAATACCAAGAAGACTCCATAAAGGTATCAAAAGTATCCGTTTCACGTAATGCATCTTCACCGTTATAGGTTGTTTTAGCCCACTCTGGGTCGGCTTTAATCGGCGATGTTGTGCCGTTCATTACTACATCTTCAGGTAGCACTACCGGTAATTCACTTTCGGGTACTGGTACTGACTCACCATTGGCAAGATTCATCATTGGGATTGGCGTACCCCAGTAGCGTTGACGTGAAACGCCCCAGTCACGTAAACGATAATTCGTTTTTATTTTACCCTTGTTTTCACTGGCTAGTTTTTCGCTAATAGCAGTAAAAGCTTGCTCAAAATCTAAGCCATCAAATTCACCTGAATTGATTAAGGTAGATTTCTCTATAATAGCTGCAGTATTAATATCATCGCCTTCTTGACCAGCAATAACTTGTTCTATAGCTAAACCATATTTAGTCGCAAACTCGTAATCACGTTGATCATGACCCGGTACCGACATTACAGCGCCTGAGCCATAATCCATTAAGACAAAATTCGCAGCCCATACCGGCACTAATTTACCACTAAGCGGGTGAATAGCTTTAAGACCAGTATCAACACCTTTCTTTTCCATTGCAGCCATATCGGCTTCAGTGGTTTTACTGCCTTTACATTCTTCGATAAACGCAGCTAGGTCGGCATTATCTTGTGAAGCCGCTAATGCTAGCGGATGCTGAGCAGCAAGTGCGACATAAGTAACACCCATTAACGTATCAGGACGTGTGGTGTAGATATCAAATTTTTCATCTGAATCGGCAACTTCAAAAGTCATCTCAACACCTTGAGAGCGACCAATCCAGTTACGTTGCATAGTTTTTACTTGTTCAGGCCATTCAGTTAACTGGTCTAAGTCATTAAGTAACTCTTCAGCGTAATCGGTAATTTTGATAAACCACTGTGGGATTTCTTTACGCTCAACCTTTGCGCCAGAGCGCCAACCGCGTCCATCAATAACTTGCTCATTGGCTAATACGGTTTGATCAACCGGATCCCAATTTACCGTGGCATTTTTCTTATACACTAAACCTTTTTCAAAAAGTTGAGTAAAGAACCATTGTTCCCAGCGATAGTAATCAGGTTTACAGGTTGCTAATTCACGACCCCAGTCATAACCAAAACCAAGTGATTGTAATTGATTACGCATATAATCAATATTTTCGTAGGTCCAGTTACCCGGTGCGGTATTATTTTTAATCGCCGCATTTTCAGCAGGTAAACCAAAAGCATCCCAACCCATAGGCTGCATGACATTTTTGCCTTGCATACGTTGGTAGCGAGAAATAACATCACCTAAGCTGTAATTACGAACATGACCCATGTGTAACCGACCACTTGGGTAAGGGAACATGGCTAAGCAATAAAACTTTTCTTTATCAGGGTTTTCAATCGCTTGAAAGGTGTTGTTATCAGTCCAAAATTTTTGTACTGTTGCTTCAATCGCTTGGGGATTATAAATGGCTTCCATTAAGGTTTTCTCGAATGCTTTTAAGGTGTTATCGATTTGTTTGCGAAACGATACAACAATGTATGATTTGACGGTTAAATCGACGTTAGAATATCGCTGTAGAATACCTTATATAACTGGGTAACAACAAGCATAATTGAGCGGAAACTATAACTTTTCCTATACTTGAACTTATAGTTAAACCAATATGTGTAAAGGAGAATAGTAATGTCACAACAAAATGATTACTTTGCCGATATTTATAGAAAACTCAATACCTGGTTAGAAGAAGTAAAAGTGGAGCAAAAACCACACATTGATGAATTTATTAAGCAGGCTAAGTTATATGCAGGTGCTGCTGAAACAATGTCTGAGGAAAAACTGCAGCAATTCACTGATAATTTGAAATATGACCTACATGACTTTTATCTATTAAACCGAACACAAGCGAAAAACTCTGTCTACTTAGGGTTATTAAATGAAACTTTGTGGGATAACCTGGCTAAGTTAACGGATAAATCACAAGTGGAATGGGCTGAACTTGTCGATGACTTTAATCATGATGGTTTATATAAAAGTGGTGATTTCATTGGATTTGGTGAATTGCAATGTGATCAATGCGATGAAAAAATAACGATAATGCACTTTAGTGAAATAGGTGACTGTGTTCATTGTGGCTCAACCGATTTCATTAGACTTCCACTAAATCCATAGCTTCGACGACAAAGTTCAATTTGGAGTGGAACAGGTATACAATCAACTTGTTAGCATAAATGTTAGCAAGTACACTAGCGTCAAAATTTAGATATGCTAACGACCATACATTTCTATATGCTTTTCAATAACTTCTTTTAAGGATTTACATGACTAAAACTCCTACTTGCCTTGAAGATCAAACCCATGTGGGTGTTGATGATCTTACGTCTTCTTTATCAGCTTCATTATTTTGTAATAACACAAAACCAACGAGTAAGCTCAGTGATGTTGGCGTACAAGGTTTTGTTGGCCATGAAAGGGCAAAAGAGGCATTAGATTTTGGTTTATCTATGTCAGCAATAGGGTTTAATGTTTTCGCTTTAGGCGAGCATGGTACAGGGCGACAAACACTAATTAAGCAAATGCTGACCTCGCTTGCTACAGAAAAGAATGCACCGGATGAATGGTGTTACACCAATAACTTTGATGAAAGCCATATTCCATTAACCTTGTCAGTTAAACCCGGAGATGGCAAAGAATTACTGGTCAGCATGAATAAATTTATTGATGCCTTGATTAGTCTATTTCCCGAAGTTTTTGATAACCCTGGTTACCAGAGACAAAAATCGGCTATTGATAGGGAGTTTAATCAAAAATATGACCACGCAATATCTGTTGTTGAAGAGCTTGCTTTAAAAGACAACGTGGTTTTATATGAAGAAAATGGCGAAGTAGGTTTTTCACCTTTGGTTGAAGGGAAACCTTTAAATGATAAAGAATTCTCGAATTTAAATGAAACAGACAGAGCTAATTTTTATAAATCATTAAATAAATTAGAGAATGTTCTTTCAGAGCAGTTACTTGAATTACCATTATGGAAGCGACTTTCTTTTGATCAATTAAGAAAGCTGAAAAATGATACTGCTGAAAAGGCCATTAAGCCCTATTTAACTGAATTAGAAAAAGAATTTAGTAATAACCAAGGCGTATTAAAATATTTAGGTAAAGTAAAAAACCATGTAGTTGATGTCGTTCTAGAAACGTTAGTGACTGAATCTGATGATACGCCAACCGATCGAGAGTTACGTAAGGTAATGGTTGAACGATTTTTACCTAACCTACTTGTGCCACATGTTAATACTAAAGGGGCACCTGTGGTTTACGAGCAAAATCCAACCTACCAAAATTTATTTGGCCATGTTGATTTTGCTAGCTTTCAAGGGGGAACCTATACGAGTTACCGTTTGATCAGGCCTGGCGCTTTGCATAAAGCTAATGGTGGTTATTTATTATTAGATGCTGAAAAAGTACTTAGTCAACCTATGGTGTGGTCTCGTTTAAAGCTCGCGTTAAAAACTCAGCAAATTACTATTGAAAACCCTTACTCTGAATATAGCCAACCAAGTGGTTATAGTTTACAGCCAGAAAAAATTCCTTTAGCAGTCAAAGTTATACTACTGGGTGATGCTGAAATTTATTATACCCTGCAAGATTATGATCAAGAGTTTACCGAACTGTTTCGAGTGTTAGCTGATTTTGACCGTCACCTTGATAAAACAGACAGTAATTTAATTGCTTTTGGACAGTTAATCCGACAAAGAGCTGAGAAACATAATTATCCACAAGTTAGTGATGAAGCCGTATTAGAATTAGTACGTTACGCGCTTAGACGAGGTGAGCATAAACATAAAATTTCAGCCAATATAGTACAAGTAAATGATTTACTCGATGAAGCAAATTACTGCTGGCAAAAGCAAGGCGGGAAAGGCTCTTTAACCGCCGAACATATTGCTTTAGCGCAAGCGGCGAAAAAACGTCGAGTCGGTAGGTTAAGTGAAACTTGGCTCAGTGAAATTAAAGAGCAGCAGGTATTAATTAATACTGAGGGGGAATTTATAGGTAAAGTAAATGGCCTTACAGTGCTTGAAATAGGCGACAGTGTTTTTGGTACCCCTGCACGTATTACGGCAACCGTTTATGCCGGGAGTGAAGGTGTTACTGATATCGAAAGAGAAGTTGATTTAGGTAAATCAATTCACTCTAAAGGTGTTTTACTCTTAACGGGCTACTTAGGTCATAAATATGGACAAACTTTTGCCGTCAGTATTTCAGCAAATATTGCCATTGAGCAATCTTATGGTCATATAGACGGTGATAGTGCTTCTATGGCTGAGCTTTGCGCGCTCATTTCGGCTATTACTTTATTACCAATCGATCAAGGGCTTGCTATAACAGGGTCTATTAATCAACACGGTGAAGTGCAATCAATTGGTGGCGTCAATGAGAAAATAGAGGGCTTCTTTCAGTTATGTTTAGACAAAGGATTAACAGGAAAGCAAGGCGTGATCATTCCCAAAACGAATGTCATTAATTTAATGCTTAATGATGACGTTATCAATGCGGTATCTCGCGGAGAGTTTGTCATTCATGCTGTTGAAACCATTGATCAAGCACTTGAGTTGTTGATGAAAGTTGATGCTGGTGTTATTAGCAAAACCGGCCGTTATCCACGAAAATCTATTCATGGCTTGGCGCTAGATAAGCTAGAAAACTTTGCCGATATACTTAATGGCGATGAAGAGTAGGGGTTTTGTCTATATTTCCAGCTAAATATAAGTTATATCGTTCGAAAATTGCACATGTGTAATGTGTTTGTTAGTATTGTTAACATAAAAACAACAACTAGCATGAGATTCAAGTGGAATTTTCGACGGAAGAACTAGACTTTTTTAATAATATATTTACTGATACCCCTAATGAAAGCATCGTTAGTGAATCACAACATCAACTAACGATGCAAACAGATATCCCTCAATATCTAAAGCAAGTATTAGTGGGTAGCAAACTTACGTTATTAGCTGAAATTAGCCATTATCAATTATGGTTTCCCGTCGCACTATCTATCAATGGGCAAGGTGATTTCTCTCCCAAACTAAGTACACCTGAAATCATTGATGTTAAAGGCAGTGAACGCAGTTGGCGGGTAAGTACCCCTAAAGATGTTGCTGTCATTGATGTATTTAATGGTCAACAAATTGAAATCCTGTCACTTTCAGCCACAGGTTTAACACTAAAAATGCCTGCATCAAGCGAAAACCATCTTGATCTGCAACAAAATTCATTTGAAATGAGCCTAGCGGGCGAAGATCCTTTAAAGCTAGAACTTGATTTAGTTCGTCATGAAGAGGGGGTGGTTGCCGCTAAATTTAAAGGCCTTCAAGAGGGAAGGGAATCACTGAGAAAGTTCCTATTTAACTCGCACAAAGTAGAATATTCAAATTTATATCAAGATATTATTTTATAAAGTTCTTGTCAATACCTCAATAGTCTGTATAATGCGCGCCTCGATAACAGGTTGAATGATTTTCAGCCAAAGTTAGTCCAACAAGGGACTTACTTATACTAACTAGTGATAGTTTAATGGATGTATAAGTATATCGAGATGAGTGGGGTTTTACCGCCCAATAGACTTACCAGCTAGTTCGCCCCTAGAATTAGCAAGAAATATAGCGTCAAGAGAACGCTATGCGCCTTAAGTCTTCCTGGTGGTTTCCTCGTATATATTTTACGCAGGTTAAGACTTAGCAATTTAAATCAAATGCTTTTAAAGTGCAGCCAATTAACACCCGTTAATTTGGTAGCGACTTTGTGATTGATTTTATAATTACAGCCAAGTAATTATGCTCAAGTAATGCGCCTGCCTTGCGAAGAAGAAATTTATTTATGACTGATCAAAAAACTGAAACTGTAACTGAACCTGTAGCTTTTGCCTCTTTAGGTTTACCTGAAAACTTATT
>Ga0209396_1000970_pt1 | contig 32847 bp, 24 predicted proteins | sample GOMGulsemesocosm_6_FD_184638 | JGI IMG/M metagenome (GOLD analysis project Ga0209396, IMG submission 184638) | Methane-oxidizing microbial communities from mesocosms in the Gulf of Mexico - GOM8C Gulf of Mexico (SPAdes) (version 2) | ecosystem: Environmental > Aquatic > Marine > Cold seeps...
GGTAATTTAGAGTGGCTACCGGGCAAAGGTTTAGCCCTGTCCGATGAATGTTGGCCGGACATTGCGATGGGACCAATGCCGCATTTTTATCCGTTTATCGTTAATGATCCAGGTGAGGGCGCGCAGGCAAAAAGACGTAGCCAAGCGGTGGTGATTGACCATTTAATGCCGCCGATGACTCGCGCTGAAACTTACGGCGAAATGGCGGAGCTTGAAGAGCTGGTGGATGAATACTATCAGGCGATGGGCATGGATACGCGCCGTGAAACTTGGCTGCGTGAACAAATATTAGCGCAAGTTAAAAGTACTAACTTGTTACAAGAGCTGGCAATTAACACGCCAGAGAATGATCAAGCACATACCGATGAGGTACTAGAACAGCTCGATACTTATTTGTGTGACATTAAAGAAGCACAAATCCGCCATGGATTACATATCTTAGGTGAACTTCCCAATACCGATAAGCTCACCGATACTATTATTGCACTGCTTAGATTACCGCGTGGTACCCAGATAAACGATGCGGGTTTGTTGCATAACATGGCAGCAGATTTAGCGTTAGAAGTGAGTGACGCAGGGCAAAGCGTATTTTTTAACCCTAGTGATGCCACAATACAAACGTGGCAAGGTGTTAAGCCTGCTATTTTACAGGCTGTTAGCCCTGATAGTTGGCGTACCCAAGCAGATACTCGCGAGCGCTTAGAGCTGCTTGCTAGCGATTGGGTGAAGCGGTTTGTACTTGGCGATGAAGACTTAGCATTGCTGGTTGATTACCCGCGTAGCCAAACTCAACTTAGCTACTGTAAAAATGTCATAAAAACGGTACTTGAGCGCTCCGTAGAGCAAGAATTATCGGCGCTGATTAACGGTTTATCCGGCGAGTTTGTAGCGCCAGGGCCATCTGGAGCGCCTACTAGGGGCCGCTTAGATACACTGCCCACCGGTCGCAATTTCTTTTCATTGGATAATCGCTCAGTTCCTTCTAAAGCAGCCTGGGCGCTGGGGCAAAAATCAGCACAAGCATTGCTTGAACGCCATTTACAAGAGCACGGCGACTACCCTAAAACACTGGGATTGTCAGTGTGGGGCACGGCCACTATGCGCACCGGTGGCGATGATATCGCTCAAGCCTTTGCGCTAATGGGCGTGCGCCCAGTGTGGGCAGTAGGTTCGCAGCGGGTAGTGGATATTGAAGTGATCCCCTGCATGCAATTGGGCCGGCCTAGAATTGACGTGACTTTGCGGGTATCCGGGTTCTTCCGCGATGCGTTTGCCAATGTCATGAAACTTTACGATACGGCAATTCAAGCCATAGCTCAGATGGACGATCCGGGGGGCAGCAATGTGATTGCCAGTAATATTGCCGCGCGTACCCAAGCTTTGATGAGGGAAGGTATGGGTGAACAGCAGGCGCAGCGCGAAGCCAGTTTTCGGGTGTTCGGTTCAAAACCTGGTGCTTACGGTGCCGGTTTACAAGGCTTGATTGATGAGCGTTGCTGGGAGCAAGCCTCGGACCTCGCTGATGCCTACCTTAACTGGGGTGGGTATGCCTATACCAACTCAGACAAAGATGCGGTGGTGGCCACAAAAGCCTTTGCTCATCAGCTATCAAACTTAGAAGTGGTGGTGCAAAACCAAGATAATCGCGAGCACGATTTACTCGACTCCGATGATTATTATCAGTTCCAAGGTGGCATGACTAACGCGGTGACTCAATTGTCAGGAGAAACGCCTGCTATTTATCATTCTGATCATGCCAACCCTGAAAAGCCGGTGATTCGCACCTTAAAAGAAGAGCTCAACCGCGTGATTCGATCGCGAGTATTAAATCCTAAGTGGATAGAGGCGATGCGTGAGCACGGTTACAAAGGTGCGTTTGAGATGAGTGCCAGTATTGACTATTTGTTTGCCTACGATGCGACGACTAACTTGATCGATGATTATCAATACCAAAATGTAGCGGATACTTTATTGTTTGATGAGCAAAATCAGCAGTTCTTGCAGGAAAATAACCCTGCGGCGCTCGAGGAAATGGCAGAGCGTTTGCTGGAAGCGACCCAGCGCGGATTATGGCAAGATAGCGCAGAATATGCGGAAAAACTACAAGATTTACTGCTCAGTATCGATGAGCAGCAAGAGTTAGGAATATAGCCTAAGTGACTAAAAGAGAAGAAAAAAACAAAGCTTACAAACATCCTCATGCGCTGATGGTACAAGGCACGACCTCGGATGCAGGGAAAAGCGTATTAGTGACGGCGCTGTGTCGAATACTGGCCCGTAAAGGGTATGCTGTCGCACCTTTTAAATCGCAGAACATGGCGCTCAACAGTGCGGTAACACCAGATGGTGGGGAGATAGGGCGGGCGCAAGCGGTACAAGCTCAAGGCTGTTTCTTGGCGCCCAGCACTTTAATGAACCCGATACTATTAAAGCCCAATTCTGACATCGGCTCGCAAGTGATACTCAATGGCAAGTCAATTGGCAACATGAAAGCGCGCGAGTACCACATGTATAAGCCACAATTGTTAAAGCAAGTGCTTGCAACACACGCAGCGCTTAAAGCCATTTATCCCATCACCATTATCGAAGGGGCAGGCTCTCCCGCTGAAATTAATTTGCGCGAGCACGATATTGCCAATATGGGGCTCGCAGAAGCCTTAGATTGTCCTGTTGTTATTGTCGCGGATATTGATCGTGGTGGCGTGTTTGCACATCTTTATGGTACATACGCACTGCTTAGTGAGAGCGAGCAAGCACGCGTAGTGGGGTTTGTAATCAACCGTTTTCGCGGCGATGTGAGTTTGCTGCAATCGGGGCTTGATTGGCTCGAAGCGAAAACTGGTGTGCCGACTATCTCGGTTATCCCTTACATCACAAATTTACACATAGAAGCGGAAGATGCGGTCAATCAGCAGCAGCTAGATAAAGACCTGCAGCCGTTTAAAATTGCGGTGCCGCTGTACCCTCGCGCCAGTAATCATACCGATTTTGATGTGCTGCGACTGCATCCGCAGCTCAATTGTGAGTTTGTGCGCGATGCACAGCTGTATACGGGGGCTGATTTAATCATTTTACCGGGCAGTAAAAATGTCAGCAACGATTTAGCCTGGTTAAAAGCTACGGGGTGGCAGCAGATTATTGAGCGTCATGTTCGCTTTGGCGGCAAAGTCTTAGGTATTTGTGGTGGCTATCAAATGTTAGGTAAAGCCATTCACGATCCTCAGGGTATTGAAAATCAGGCGGGATCATCTGAGGGACTTGGTTTACTTGATATTGAAACCACATTGCAAGCGCAGAAAACCCTGACCAATGTGACCGGCTACAGTGTGCAAAGCAATGCCACTATCAGCGGTTATGAGATCCACGCAGGGGAGAGTGGTGGTGTGGATTGCGAGCGGCCACTGTTCAAAATCAGCGCTAAAGGGGAGCAGAGCTATCAGTTTGAAGGTGCGGTGAATGTTGATGACAATGTGTGTGGTACCTATATACACGGACTGCTAGAAGGCGATGAAATTCTGGCTGAATTACTCAATTGGGCAGGTCTTAAGGCGATACAGCCGTTTGACTACCACGCTTTTCGCGAGCAGCAGATTGAACGTTTAGCAGATGAAGTGGAAAAAGCCCTGCCTATTGATAAGCTCATGCAAATTTTGAGTTTAGAAGAATTAATTAGCCATGCAGAGTTAAATAATGCTGTTTAGTTTATTGGTGGTGTTATTGGCGATCTATTTAGATTATAAGTTTGCTGAAGTTTCCCGCTATCATCCACTGGTGTATTTTGGCAACGCAGTGAATGTTTTAGAGCGCTGGTTTAACCGTGCTAAAAACGGTTGCTTTGGTGGGGCTGCTGGCAAGACATTAGGGACTGTCGCCTGGACTTTAGCGGTAGTACCTTTAATGCTGTTAAGTTTTTATATAGAGCGGTGGTTGGCTAATCAGCTGTTTCTCTCTTGGTTATTTGCTGGCACCGTGCTTTACATCGCGATAGGTTGGCGAAGTTTGTTAGCCCACGCGCAGGCGATATCCGCCCCGTTAAAAAAAGGTGATATAGCAACAGCAAGAGTGGCTGTTAGCATGATTGTGAGTAGAGATACAGCGCACTTAAATGAAGCCCAAATTGCCAATGCGGCCAGTGAATCCGTGTTAGAAAATGGCGCGGATGCTATATTCGCTGCTATTTTTTGGTTCTTACTGCTAGGTGTACCGGGGGTTGTGCTTTATCGCCTCGCTAATACCTTAGATGCGATGTGGGGCTATAAGCATAGTCGTTACTTGCATTTTGGTTGGGCGGCGGCGCGGATTGACGATTTACTAAATTTTATTCCCGCCCGCTTAGTCGCATTCTGTTATGCATTGCTGGGTAATTATCAAAGCGCCATGGCAAGTTGGAAGTTACAAGGTGTTAATTGGAAAAGCCCCAATGCAGGACCGGTAATGTCTGCAGGTGCCGGCGCGCTTAATTTAAAACTTGGCGGTGGCAGTATCTATCAAGGGCAGTGGCAGAAACGGGGGTTATTAGGCCCAAGTACCGGTCATGAGCCAAGTGCAGCGGCGGTTGATGCAAGCTGCTTGTTAGTCGACAGAGTGTTATTGCTGTGGGTATTGGTTTTAATGTGTTTAGCATGCGTATTTTAGTATGCAGTTTGAGTGAGTCTTAATAAGTGAATAGTCTATCAAATATAGCGACAGCAAAGCTTGAACAAGGCGCCCCTAGTATGCACGGAGGCGATATTGTCAGTGCCAGTGCGCACTACAATATTGCGCAAGAGCATTGGCTTGATCTGTCGACAGGCTTAAACCCAAAGGGTTATCCAACCGCCAATGTGCCCGCCAAGGCGTATTCCCAGTTACCTTATTTACAGCCTGAGTTTTTAAAGAGTGCTAAAGACTATTACGGCTGCGCTAGTTTAATCCCTTTAATTGGCTCGCAAATGTTAATCCAAGCACTGCCAGGGATGTTGGAAAGCAAGCCCGTGTTGCTGCCAGATGTTGGCTACAGTGAACATCGTGATAGCTGGCAAAAAGCAGGCTTTAGCTACCACAATTACCCGGCGTTTAGTCAATCAGCGATGGTGGAGCACATTGATAAAGCCCTTGCTAATAACAGCGCATCACATTTAGTGGTGATCAACCCTAATAACCCATCCGGGGTATTAATTGCCCCTGAGCAATTAGTGACTTGGGCAAACAAACTTGAGAGTGGTTGTTATATGATCGTTGATGAAGCCTTTATCGATTTAACGCCGAAGCTGTCGGTTTTGGCTCTAAACTGGCCTGCGAATATGTTAGTGTTACGCTCTTTTGGCAAGTTCTTTGGACTTGCCGGTATTCGCATAGGTTTTGCGTTTGCGCAGGGAGAATTGGCCGCAAAAATTAGCGATAAACTTGGCCTTTGGATGATTAACGGCCCCGCGCAGTATATCGCAACCAAAGCCTTTGCCGATACGCAGTGGCAAAGACAGGCAAACTTAACATTGGCAGAAAATGCTCAGTATACGCAGCAGCTCTTTGCCCCATTAATCGACGCATTGGTCACATTAGAGGCGATAAAAATTCAGTGCCAGTGCCCGCTATTTAGCGCAATTGAAATGCCGTTAGCGCGAGCGTTGGCAATACAAGCGCACTGTTGCAAAGCCGGTATATTACTGAGAGTGATCAACTTAAGCCAAATTGCTGTAAAACAACAGCGTGCATTATTACGCATCGGCGTTTTAGATCGAGAAAATAGCGCGCAGAGCACAAAAGTTAAAGACTGCGTTGCGCAATACATCAGCGAAATAAAAAATATATAGTGGTTATTCTTAACCGCTAAGAGATAAAGAGTAGAGCACTATGAGTCAGATAAAAGATAAAAAAATCGGCATTATGATCTGTGGCCACGGCTCGCGTGATAAAGATGCAGAGCGCGAGTTTGCTCTAGTTGCAGCGGGGCTGGTGGCGCGTTTTCCCGATGTGCCTATTGAATACGGGTTTTTGGAATTCTCAGCGCCTAATATTCATATGGGGTTGAATAAGTTAATCGCGCAAGGTGTCACAGATATCTATGCGGTGCCTGGTATGTTGTTTGCGGCGACTCACGCACGTAATGATATCCCCAGTGTGTTGATTAACTTCCAAAAAAAGCATGCCCATAATGAGATAAAAATTCATTACGGCAGTGAACTGGGCTTGCACAGCGCGATGGTCGAAGCTTTTCAGACGCGTATATATGAGTCTCTAGCGTTGGATGCGAACAACCCGCCAGCCAATATTCACGATACCTTATTAGTGGTGGTGGGGCGCGGTACTTCTGATACCTTGGCCAATGCACAAGCGGCGAAGTTAACCCGTATTGTCAATGAAGGGATGGGCTTTGGTTGGGCTGATACGGTCTACTCTGGAGTGACTTATCCATCGGTTGGAGTGGGGCTAGAGCTGCTGGTCAAACTTGGCTTTAAGAAAATTGTGGTCGCACCTTACTTCTTGTTTACCGGGCGTTTGATAAAACGTATTTATGCCTACGTTGACCAAATAGCGGCGCAATATCCCGATATTGAGTTTATAAAAACGCCTTACTTGAAAGATCATGAAAAAGTGATTGATGCCTTTGAAGTACGGCTGCGTGAAATCATGTCTGACAAGGTTAATCCTGGTGCTGAGAGCTTGATGCAATCCTTTAAGCGAAGATTGGCCGCCGGTGAAGTTGAGATTCATCATCATCACGCTGAGTTTGTTGATCCGCAGGAAGCGGCATCCTCGCAAAAGCAAGCACATGATCATTCTCACGACCACGACCACGACCACGACCACGACCACGACCACGACCACGACCACGACCACAGTCATAGTCACTCGCATGCGCATGATCATCCGTTAGGGCCGCGCACGATGATTGGCGAGAATTTGTGTTGTTGCTTTATGAGCCAGTTTCCACAGTCAGTACTGGATGAAGAGGCGACAAAAATTGCCGCCAGTACTGTGCACTGTCACGACTAGTCTATTAGATTATGATCGAACTTTTTCTAGGCGGCGCACGCTCCGGTAAATCAAAATTAGCGGAGCAGTGCGCTAGTGAATCAGCGCTTGATGTGCTTTATATCGCCACGGCAACGGCCGGTGATCAGCAGATGAGTCGCCGCATAGACATACATCGCGCGCGTCGACCCGAGCATTGGAAATTAGTGGAAGAACCTATTGAGCTGGGCCGTGTTATCGCTGAACATATGTCAGCAGATCGTTGTCTATTAGTTGATTGTCTGACACTGTGGTTGAGCAACTGCATGTTTAATGAAAATAAAGACTGTTATAGCCAACAAAAGCAATATTTATTGTCAGTATTAAATAATGTTGTAGGTAAGGTTATATTTGTCGGCAATGAAACCAGTATGGGCGTGATACCCATGGGAGCAATTACCCGTGAGTTTTGCGATAATGCCGGTTTATTGCACCAGGATTTAGCGACAATCAGTGATAAAGTCACATTGTCAGTGGCAGGGCTGCCCATGATACTAAAACAAAATTAATCAAATGTTGTGCCACAGCAGCGTTAGTAAACAAGTAAGGTAGAGATGCATGAATAATTGGATATTCGACCCAATAAAAAAATTAGATGAGCAGGCCCGCAATGAAGCTTTAGAGCGCCAACAACAGTTAACTAAGCCAATGGGGTCTCTGGGGCGTTTAGAACAAATTGCCGTTGATATAGCGGCAATGCAAGGGGGCATTCCCGCTATCAATACCCCTTATATTTGTATTTTTGCTGCTGATCACGGTTTGGCAACGAGTGGCGTGTCCGCGTTTCCGCAGGAAGTGACGGCGCAGATGGTAGCGAATTTCGCCAGTGGCGGTGCGGCTATCAGCGTTTTGGCAAAAAGTTTATTGTGCCCCTTTGAAATTGTGAATTTAGGGACAGTGACACCGACTGACTTTCCAGGGGTGAGCAACGAGTTTATCGCCGCAGGTACTGCGAATATGCTCAACACAAATGCAATGAGTGAAACACAGTGCTCTCAAGCGTTAGCCGTTGGTAAGAAATATTTACTGCATGCAAAAGAGCTTGGCTGTGAGTTATTTATCGGCGGAGATATGGGGATTGCCAATACCAGTGCTGCCACCGTATTAGCCAGTGCCATCAGTGGCGAGTCAGTCGCAGCATTAACAGGTCCGGGAACAGGTTTAGACGATGAGGGTGTGCAGCGAAAAGTGGCAATCCTTGAGAAAGTGCTCGCAAAGCATACCAGTGAAGGGCTCTCACCTGAAAAGATGCTGCAGAAAATGGGTGGTTTCGAAATCGCCGCATTGGTGGGTAGCTATATTGCTGCGGCGCAACGAGGCGTTATCATTTTGGTGGATGGTTTTATTTGTACAGCGGCGGCAATGGTGGCAATAGCGATTGCACCCGAGAGTCGCAACTGGATGATTTTCTCACACGGCTCAGCAGAGCCTGGTCATAAACTGATGTTAGATTACTTGCAAGTAACCCCTGTACTCGACTTGGGAATGCGTTTGGGGGAGGGCAGTGGTGCAGCTGTTTGCGTACCAGTTATTCAACTAGCGTGTAAACTGCACACTCAAATGGCAACCTTTGCTGAAGCGGCTGTTGCCGGCAAGCTTGATGCCCATTGATTTATTGCGTCATGGCAAAACTACAGCAGGCAGTGCCTATATCGGTAGCTCTGATGTGGCGCTGACCCCATTGGGAGTGCAGCAGATGCAACAGAGTATTGATGAAGCACTTCTTGGAGGAGCGCAGTGGGATTTAATTATTAGCTCTCCTTTAATCCGCTGTCTAGATTTTGCTCTCTCCCTTGCAACAAAGCTCAGCCTTGAGGTGGTAGTGGCGAGGGATCTTGCGGAATATCACTTCGGCGATTGGGAGTCCAAAACGGCATTATCAGTGATGGCACAATACCCCGGGAAACTGGAAGCCTTCTGGCAGGATCCTGAGAACAACCCGCCGCGCAACGCCGAGCGTTTAAGCGTATTTAGTCAGCGCATTGATCGGCAAATATCCTCGTTATTGGCAGAGTATCCGCAACAGAGACTGTTGTTGATCTGTCACGGCGGTGTCATGCGTTATCTATTATCAAGCGCTGACAATCAGCCGCTCAATGCCATGCTGAATTATCCGGTAGAACATGGCCAACTGCTGACATTAGAGCTTGGTGAGGGGCAATGAATTATCTGCAAAGTGCATTGATCGCACTGCAGTTTTTGACCCAAATCCCCGTCACATTTAAGCAATATCCGAATGGAAAAGTACAAGGTGGATCGCTTATCTTTTATCCGTTAATCGGTTTGTTGATAGGGGGGCTACTCAGTATTAGTGCTTGGCTTTTAGCGGGATCGCCGCCGTTAGTCAGTGCGGCAATTATCCTGACGATTTGGGTAGTGATTAGCGGGGCACTGCATATTGATGGACTGGCAGATAGCTGTGATGCTTGGATTGGCGGTCACGGTGATAAACAACGCAGTTTAGAGATCATGAAAGACCCAGCCAGCGGTCCTATTGCGGTAGTGATGGTCATTTGTATGTTGTTGCTAAAATTGACAGCTATCCATGCGATTATAGACACCCAGCAATATGGATTATTACTGGTAGCGCCCATCGTCGCTCGCTCGTTACTGCCTTTTTTGCTGTTGCAAACGCCCTATGTTCGCAAAAACGGCATCGGTGCTTTGATGATTGCCAATGCGCCCAAAAAAATCGTCTACATTAGTGCTACTATTGGTTTATTACTGGCGACACTGCTGGGATCTCTCGCTGCTAGTTTATTGGCACTACTGTGTTTAGTAGGGCTTCGCGCTCTTATGCTCAAACGTTTAGATGGATTAACTGGCGACACTGCCGGTGCCAGTCTTGAAATATTGGAAATGGTGGTCATAGTGACACTGGTTTTGGGTTGATAATACAGTTACGAGCTACGAGCTACGAGATGCGGGTTACGGGTTACGAGATGCGTGATGCGTGATGCGCATTGCAGGTTAAAATTGAGTTATTTAGAAATAAAGGAAAGAGATTGAATAGTACAAAGTACGTCTATACCACAAGTGATACCTATGGAGATTTGGCGGTTATCGATGAGGGCGAAAAGAGGATTCTCTCTTTTGGCGTTGGCGATGAGCAAAGTGTGCAACTTAAGAATCAGCCTTATTTATTACAGCACGCTTATACTCAAGCGATGATGTTAACACTATTGTTTTGCCAGCCTAAGCGTGTATTACTGCTGGGGTTGGGGGCTGGATCATTACTTAATTCACTTCACCACAGTGTGCCCGGGGTACGCATTGACGCGGTGGAAATCAGAGAGAGTGTGATCGATATTGCGAAACGCTACTTTAGACTCCCCAGCAGTAAAAAAATCAAGTTGCACTGTGCTGAAGCAAACGCATTTTTGGCCGCAGGTTTGGAAAAAAAAGTTGATCTAATTATGACGGATCTGTACACCGATCAAGGTATGGATGAGGTGCAAATCAGCGAGCAATATCTTGATTCATGTGTTGCAGGGTTAAAAGTCGATGGTTGGTTAGTACTAAATTGCTGGGGAATTCTGGAAGATCATGCCAAGCTCTTTAAGCAGTTAAACAAGCATTTTGCAGATTTGCGCTGCTGTGAGTCAGGCGATGGTAATGTAGTAATATTTGCAGGTCGTCAAAAAGATCTAAAAAATAAACCTGATTTAAGGACGCTAGCGACTAAGTTAAGTTCACAAGTAGGTTTTAACTTACAGCCATTATTAGCGAGGACCGTTCAGGTCCAACATTAACTTTGATAAATGTAGGATTATTACAAGATTAGGGCTATTATAGCCCTTTTTTGTGGGGCTATTAAAATTTACCTTGGCTAGAGAATAGGTTAACGCGTTGAAGTCTATTCGTATTTCGTGATTAATTGTCGATACAAAAAAGAAAAAATCTCAGTGATAACAGGATTGTTAATTTGCCTTTGATCGGGCTGAGTGAGTAATCCTATTATAATATTGAGGGTTACATCATGTTTAAAATAGTCATTGTCGGAGGTGGTGCAGGCGGGCTTGAACTTGCCGCTAAGCTTGGGGCTAAACTTGGCAAAAAGAAACAGGCCGAGATTGTCCTTATCGATCAAAATCGCTCCCATATCTGGAAACCATTGTTGCACGAAGTCGCAACCGGTACCTTAGATTCTAGTACTGATGGCGTTGTCTACCACGCACACGCTGCCAAACATTACTATCAATTCTGCCTCGCTCGATTTACCGGCCTAGATACCGGCAAAAAAACATTGACCTTAGCAGCTTCACACACAGATGACGGCTTACAGCTACTGCCACAACGTGAAATTAGTTACGATATACTGATACTTGCCATAGGTTCACAAAGCAATGACTTTGCAACACCTGGGGTGAAAGAGCAATGCCATTTTTTGGATTCTCCAAGGCAAGCTGAGAGATTTCACCATGCCTTGCTCAATCAATTTGTACGTATTGATCAAGGTGGAAACGCCGCAGACCGGTTAAGTATCGCTATTGTAGGTGCTGGGGCAACGGGTGTTGAATTATCCGCAGAATTACTTAACGTCAGTGCGTTGGTGAAAGCGTATAACATGCCCAATATGAGCTCAGATAAATTAGAGATCAACTTAATTGAAGCGGGACCAAGAATTCTTGCGGCGCTCCCTGAGCGTATTTCTTTTGCTGCCCGTAAAGAACTGAGTGATTTAGGTGTCAAAGTGCGGGAGAATACTCGGGTGAAAGAGGCGAGTGCAGCGGGTTTTGTCACCGGCGAAGGTGAAGTGATTAACGCTGATCTAATGATCTGGGCCGCAGGTATAAAAATACCTGATTACATCAAGCAGCTCGATATCTTTGAGCTTAATCACCTCAATCAAATTATTGTCAAACCTAGCCTACAAACGACCATTAGTGACGATATCTTTGTACTCGGTGATTGTTGCGGTTTTAAAAATGAAGATGATTCTTGGGTGCCTCCGCGCGCGCAATCAGCTCATCAAATGGCCGATACGGTCAGAGCAAATATCTATGCAATCATCAAGAAGCGAGAGCTGCAGCCGTTTAAATATAAAGATTATGGTTCGTTAGTCAGCTTATCGCGTTTTGGTGCTGTGGGTAATTTAATGGGTAATTTATCCAAAAAGTCGATGTTTATTGAGGGACATTTAGCGAGGATTATGTACATTTCGTTGTACCGTATGCACCAATTTGCGATACATGGTTGGGCTAAGGCACTGTTAGTGATTGTCGCTGAGAAAATTGCCAAAGTGGTTAGACCTAAGATGAAATTGCATTAAGCGACTTTAAACAAACGGCAGCGCCGGATTATCCGGCGCTAGATATCGATAAACAGTCGATAAATGAGGCGTATTTTTACCGATTATTACCGAGCAATATATCAAAAACGTCTGTTTCTTAGTATTGGCTAATCTGTTTCCTGCTATGCACATAGTGCTCATTAATAGCGATAAATGGGCTCAATCTAAGCAGTCTTAGCTAATAACAGCGTTATAAAACACGCCTTTGAAATGATTAATCCCGCTTTTTGTTGGCGATATCTCTATCTAATATAATACTAAAGCAAGTCCCCATCCCTAAACTACTTTGCAGTGTGATTTGGCCTTCTAGTACATCTTCGACAAGCTCTCGACAAATAGCCAGTCCCAGTCCCGAGCCCCCTTCGCCAGCCTTGGTGGTGTAGTATTTCTTAAATGCGTTATCGACAGAGTGACTATCCATGCCTATGCCGTTATCGGTGTAGATAAGTGCAATTTTATCTGGGTCATACTGCGCTGATATTTCAATAGTACCTGACTCATTATTCTCAAATGCATGTAGCAGTGAATTATTGATGAAGTTGATTAATACCTGAGAGATGATGCCGGGGTAGCTATTTATTTCAATTCTTTCATCGATCTTTAGAATAATTTCATGATTATATTTTTTTAACTTAGGTCTTAGCGTTAATATTATATCTTTGGTGTAATGTAATAGATTGAAAGTTAGCAAGTTGTTGGCACATTGATCAACGGCGATTTTCTTGAAACTAAGCATAATGTTAGTGGCTAAATTGATATTAGCAGAGCTCATTTGTAGTGCTTTTTGCACTTTTTCGAAGTGGTTTTCTAGATAATCTTTAGTGAGTTTTTGGTTTTCAAAAGCATGTTTGACTGTCTGGTTTTTTTCGACTAAATAATCGATAGATAAGCGTAAATTTCCTAGCGGGGAGGCTACCTCATGCGTAATTTCAGCCACCATGCTGCCTAATTCCGCCAGTTTATTAGACTCTTGTAGTTTCTGTTCTAGTTGTTGTTGTTTGAATTGAAATAGCTGATTCTTTACTCTGGCTTTAACGACATCTCGGTGAGCAGGTTTAGTGATTAAATCGACAGCGCCCACTGAAAAGCAACGCCTTAAATCTTCAGGTTCTATTTTAGCTGTCACAAATATTATTGGAATGTGATGGGTATTGGGGTCACTCTTTATAGATTGACATGTTTGATAACCATCCATTTCAGGCATCATAATATCTAATAAGATTAAATCTACTTTTATTTTAGCGAGCAAACGCAGTGCTTTTGCGCCGCTGGTTGCCGCTGAAATCAAATAGTTATCGTTATCTAGAAAACGTCTTAGTAGATCAATATTGACGGGTTTATCATCGACAATCAGGATCGAGAACTGACTGATATCATCTGGCATTTGTATCATCCTTTAAGAAACTGGTTAGCCCTTCAAGGTCATAATCATTAACAAATCGTTGTAGTTGTGAAAAATAGCTATCGTTATCGGGATACTTCGCCATTAACTTATCGATAATGATTTCTACTTCTTTTACTAAATAAAGGTCACATTGCTCGATGATTAGTTCTCTGAATTCAATAGGTAAAGCAAACTCTGTGTTATCGTTACACTCGGGTGTGTTTTCTTGGTATTGGGCTTGAGGCATGTCTTTTTCAGGGGCTAAATGCGCTTCAATTAAATGCAAAATGGCGGAGAAATTAAAAGGCTTGGCGATAAAATCATCAAAACCTAAATCTTTATAGTATGGGTCTTGGTATTTTACCGTTGATGCGCTAATCGCAATGACTGGTAATAGCGGATGGTGCTGCTTTATTTGTCGTACTAACTCCAAACCGTCCTTAGCTGGCATCATAATATCGCTCAAGACTAGATCAACAGGTTCGAGTTTTAATAAATTTAAGGCTGAAGCAGAATTTTTAACGCAAAATACCTGATAGCCGTGATCGACGAGTACTCGCTCAAGTGCCCATCGATTCAACAATATATCATCGACAATGAGTATAGAATTAGAGCCATCATCTAATGTTTTTATCTCGGGAATATTTCCGGAAAAGGGGATCGCTTTTTGTTGGATAGGCAAGCAAATATCGAAATAAAAACAAGCGCCATTGCGCCACTCTGATTCTACATGGATATCTGATAACATCATCTTTAAGTATTTCTTAGTGATGCTTAATCCCAAGCCTGTTCCACCATATTCACAAGCACCATTGGCCTGATTAAAAGCATCGAATATCGAAGACTGGTCTTCATCCTTGATACCTATCCCTGAATCAGTTACTTGAAAGTGAAAAACACTGTCTTCAAGCATGTTTAGAGAGAGTAAAACATTGCCACTAGCAGTAAATTTAATTGCATTAGATAACAAGTTTATCAGAACTTGGCGCAGCTTCAGTTGGTCCCCATTGACGACTAATTGATCGAGTGGAATGTCATTGCTAAATGCCAAAGATATTTCTTTTTGCAGCGCTTTTAAACAGAACATATCGACTGCGCTAGTGCATGTTTCTATAAGGTCAAAATTGCCGATAATTAATTTGGTTGTCCCGGACTCTAATTTCGATAAATCTAAAATACCATTAATAATATTTAATAAATGATTTCCTGATTTGCTAATAATATCCAGAGAACGTTTATTGTCGGCATCGATATCACTACTTGCCTGCAGTATTTGTGTATACCCAAGGATTGCATTCATGGGCGTTCTTATCTCATGTGATATGTTAGCCAAAAATATGGATTTTGCCTTGTTGGCATTAACAGCTTCCTCTCTGGATAAATCTGCTTGTGATTTTTCCATCTGCGTATGCTTATTGGCAGTGAGCAATTGCGCTTCGTGTTTTTTATGTAGCTCTAAAGAAGTATTTAGTTCACCGTTAAGGCTGTCTAACCTTTGATTTTTTTTCTGTAAGCTTGCAAAAATATAAAATAACGCGCAAAAGGCTGCTAAGGTTAGCATTGAAAATAATAGCTGCATTTGAAAAAAAATATTGTCAACGTTATTACTGTCAACATTTAAGGGGGCTATGACTTCAAGCACTCCTCTGAGGTCTCCCTTTTTCCAGCCTGTTTTAGGGGATTGTGGGTGATTATTGTGACAATCAACACATTCTGCTTTTAGTGTATCGGCGATGGCGTAACGAATACTCGGTACCCCATCCACTTCTGCAATTCGACTATATGGCTGCTGGGGATGTTCGAGTAGCGCATTCCATGCTGATTTTTCAAAGTCTCCTCGCAAACCTCCACTGTCCTCACGCCAAGGAAAAGGGTACTTGCTATAGAGATAGGTTTTAATCGTTAATCCGTTCTCGCGCATCTTCTCACTGAGTAAAAATGTCATGGTTGCCGGCAGCGGTAAGCTATTGGGTTTGTCGCTAAAATCGTGGCTGAAATCAATCCCCAGCCGTTGAGCTTTGGCGACAATTTGTGAGGTATATAGAGAGCGGAATTGACTGATTACTTCTGCATATCTGCTACTAGATTCTATTGCTGAAGCAGTTATCGCTCTATTTTTGGCATGGTTGAGATAAGAGAATATCAAGATGCAAGCCATCACAAATACAGCAAACAGTATGGCTAGTGAGTTTTTTTTAGCCAATAATTTAATTGCGTTAGCATAATGTGTTTTAGTTTGGTGCATCTAGCGAACTTCCTTTTCTAAAACCGAAAGTAGGTCATAGCGACTATTTAAGTGTATTTGTGCAATCCAAGAATGCGACTCTGTATTAATGCTCTATTGATTGAAGGGTTAACCGTCCTCTGTTAATGCCATATAAATATACCATTCATTTTGTGTTAATAATACACTCGATTTTGGTCTGTTGTTCGATATCCAAAAAAATCTTAGTCAATACAAGGCATAGAGAGATCCTTGCAAATCTTGCAAGAATGCAGCTTTATGCAACAAATTAATTGTTAAATTTTGAAGATGTTAGTGTAAGAAGAGGTTGAGAGCATTAATCTGTAATGGTAGTTTTGTTGACGTTATATCGGTTGTTTTTACAGCTGATTTTTTTATGTTTAGCGTTTAAAACGCCAGCATCATATTGACAGTTTCTCTTTTCAAAATGATGTATCTCATACAGGTTAATTGAATTACTATCGTTAATCACAATTCAGCTGGATTTCAGCTCAAAAGTTTATAATTTATTGGCTTAGCAGCGGTTTTTAAATCTATAGCGGAAATAATGATCTATATTTATAGAGTGTATTGACAGCTAATAACACTGCTAGCATTGTGCTTTTTATCAATAGCGTAAGAACAGTTAGGGAAAATAGTGAAAAGTATTCTTATTGTAGATGATGATCCACTCGTGCTATCCGCTTTACTAAGAGTAGTCAGGTCGTGTGAATTTGATATTTACAGCGCTTCTAGCGGTGAACAAGCGCTGCGGATTATGCGAGAACAGACCATTCATCTGGTTTTATCAGATTATTTGATGCCCAATATGCTAGGAACTCAGCTGTTGGCAAAGATAGCCGTTAAATGGCCTGAGACTCAGCGGCTAATTATCAGTGGTCACTCCGATTACAAAACCGTACTCAAAGCTATTCAATCAGGGGTTGTACATAAATTTTTGGCTAAGCCTTGGTCGAATAATGAGTTGCTAGAACAAATCGATATTGCCTTGAAACAAGTATTAGAACAGCCTCCAGTAAGCGCTAAAAAAATGCTCGTATCAGAGCATCATGTTTTAAATCAAGGCATTCATTTACAGGCTATCCTAAACACCGTGCGCGATGGCATTGTCACTTACAATAAATCAGGTGTCATTCTCTCAGTTAATCAGGCGCTATTAAGTTGTTTTAATTATATAGAGTCGGATCTTATAGGGGTAAACCTGGTACAGGTAATTCCCGATATTGAAATATCCGAGAAGATTCAAGCGTCTGCTAAACTGGTGGGGCGAAAGAAAACCGGTGAAGTCTTTCCGCTTGAATTTACTTGCTCTGACATGAGTACCCAAGGGTTCGATCACCAGTTAGGTGTCATTCGAGATATTACTGACTGGGCAGTGCGTGAAACAGAAAACAAACAGTTACTAGCCGCTTTAGATAGTTGTCAGGACAGCTATGCGCTGTTCAGTGCCAGTGGTCATCTGATTCGCTGTAATCAAAAATTCCAAGAAATGTATGCTGATTGTGAAAAAGGCCCGGTAGTCGGTGTTAGCTATCGTGAGTTTTTAGAAGATTGCATCGCCAGTGGTTTATTTCCAGAAGCGCGCGAGTCCGCTGAATTATTTATTGATGTCTTATTACAAGCGGATGTTCAACCCTCAGAACAGCAGTATAAACTTGGTCGTAATAAGTGGATACAGATTCACCAAACCCGCGCTGACAATGATTGTGTGATCAGTTTTCATATTGATGTCAGCCAATCTAAACGCAGCCAATTACTGTTGCAAAATGCCCTGACGGAAGCGCAACATGCCAATAGTGCGCGCGGGCGTTTTTTGGCCATGATGAGCCACGAAATTCGCACCCCTCTCAATGCCGTATTAGGCTTACTGCAAGTCCTGCGAGATACGCCATTATCTGAGCAACAACTTGAGTATATAGTAACGGCGGAGTCTTCTGGCCGCAGTCTGCTAAATATCATCACCGATATTCTTGACTACTCCAAAATTGAGGCAAACAAGCTGTCAATACATGAGCAGTCATGCTCGTTGATAGAGCTTTGTCACTCAATAGCAGACATGATAAGAACAGTAAATGACAATGATCAAGTTGCATTAGTGTTAGATTTTGATAAAAAGATTGATACGCAAGTATTAGTTGATAGCCACCGGTTACGACAAATACTGGTTAATTTATTGGCAAACAGTATGAAGTTTACGCGCCGTGGTCAAGTCATGTTTAAAGTGACCAAAAGCGTCGATGATTGCTATCATTTTAGTGTTCGCGATACTGGTATTGGTATCCCTTTAAATCAACAGCAGAGCATTTTTGATGAATTCACTCAAGCGGGTAACAATGGTCAAACTGGAACAGGTTTAGGGCTGGCCATTTGTCGACGTTTAGTCGTATTACTCGGAGGTGAGCTAAGCTTTGAAAGTGAGGAAAATATCGGTAGTTGTTTCTGGTTTGATTTAACGCTAGCGCACTGCGAGCCACCTAAAACAGAGAAAAAACACTTCAAGTTTGATGCCGGGCAGCAGGTATTACTGGTTGATGACAGTGAGACTAATCGTATCGTGGCGGGGGAAGTGCTTAAAAATCATGGGCTATCTGTGAGTTATGCCGCTGATGGACCCGCGGCAATAGCCGCTTGTAAAGAACAGCAGTACGCACTGCTGTTAATGGATATATCAATGCCTAAGATGGATGGTGTGAGTGCCACCAAAGTGATCAGAAAAATAGCCCATTATAAAACACTGCCGGTCATTGCTCTGACTGCCTATGCCATGGAAGATGAGAAAATTCGCTTTCTCAATAATGGTATGAACGATGTCATAGAGAAACCTTTTGAAAAAACGGTCATGCTTAACACACTCGCTAAATATTTAAAGACACACCCTGAGAAGCTCCCCGCGAAGACTAATACACCAGCAAACAACATTAAAACGGCTGATTCTATAGCGTGCATGATAAAAAGCGAGGCGTTAGATAAATTAGCGCTAGATACTAGCGAGGAGCTATTGGTCACGCTTGTCACAGTCTTTACTAATGATCTGAATGAACGGATCAAAGATCTGCAAAAGATGATGCTTCAAGGGGGTATCTCTGCAGAGGATTTAGCGTGTATCGAACGCCATTTTCATACTATTGCCAGTAGTAGTGCCATTTACGGTTTACAAAGACTCTCAGCTAGCGCTTTAGTATTAGAGCACCAGCTCAAAGCACAGACACAAACTGCTGGCGAAAATATGAAGCCTGATATCTCAGTTTTTTGTCAGTTAGCAGGGCAGAGTTTACAACTGTTAGCACAACTTATAGAGGAACGCGTCGCGGTGTAGCCAGCAGAACAACCTAGAGTCAGTGATTTTCAAACGTGTATAAGCTCAATAGCAGGCTAAAAACGCTGCTTCTGGATTAAGTTTGCCAGGCATTTTTCTTTCGATAAACAGTCGCTGCGCTAATCCCTAAGTAGTGAGCGGCACGCGGTACACTGCCTTCACATAACTGGATAGCCTGTTCAATTGCCTGGCGCTCTAAAACCGCTAAAGGTAAGATTTGTTGCTCGAGGCTGCCGCTATTAGCGAGTACTGATATAGCGGCAGACTCAGAGGCTAAGGGAGTGACAGTAGCAACTCCCGGTCGTGCGATGGGTACTTGATCCGTGACTAATTTATCCAGCGGGGGCGGTAACATCTCAACACTGACACTCTCCCCGTTACTCAATACTACGATATTGCGCACAACATTTTGCAATTGACGGATATTACCAGGCCAGGGGTAGTGATTCAGGACGTTTTGTGCATCCTCGTCAAAGGATAAAAAATCTTTATTTTCTTCAACGCTGTACTGCTTAAGAAAGTGCAGCGAAATTTCTGCCACATCTCCATGACGCTCCTGTAAAGGGGGAAGGTGAATAGGCAATACATGCAGACGATAGAATAAATCTTCCCTAAATTCACCGATTTCCACGGCATGCATAGGATCTTTGTTGGTTGCACAGACAATGCGAACATCGACTTTTTCTGTTTTATCACTGCCGACTTTTTGCAGCGTCCCGGTTTGTAGGAAACGCAGTAGCCGCGATTGCAGTGCTAAATCCATCTCACATATTTCATCGAGAAATAAGGTACCGCCATCGGCGGCCTTTGCCAAACCATCCCTAGAGTTATGAGCGCCGGTGAAAGCGCCTTTAACATGGCCAAATATTTCACTTTCTATGAGGTCTTTAGGGATTGCGGCACAGTTAAGCGCAATAAAGGGGGCTTTGCAGCGCTCACTGCGCATATGGACTGCTTCAGCACACAGCTCTTTACCGGTGCCCGATTGACCGGTGATAAAGACGGTGGCCTTGGAACTTGCCGAGCTATCGATCAGCTGATAAATTTGCTGCATTTTAATGGAAGATCCAATAAAACCACAAAACTGACGGCGATCAATTTTTTCTCGATAGATTTCAACCGTCTCGCGCAACTGACGATTGCCCATGACATTATTCATGGTAGTAATCAGACGGTCTTTATCAAAAGGCTTAACCAGATAATCTTGCGCACCGTGTTTCATCGCATTGATCGCAGTATTCATGGAGCAATCCCCAGTGGTGACAACCACGCTACTGGGATGCTGGTCGGTATGCAGCTTTTCGAGGATTTCCAAGCCATTCATATCAGGCAAATTCAAATCGAGTAGAATGATGTCTATTTGCTGGTTATCGAGAATGTGCAGGGCTTGTTCACCGTTGATTGCCGCTAAAAGTTGATAGGGCAGTTGGGCTAAATAGGCGCGGTAGATTGCAATGAGCGAAGGATCGTCTTCAATCAGCAATACTAAAGTTTTTTTATCGCTAGCCATAAGACTCCATTGTCGGTTAAGTGCGAATACTCAGATTGCGCCTAAGACTCACATGTTCCCTTTGTTTATTAATAATTTAGCACAATCACACAATCTATGTCATAGTTTATAATATAGTCTATTAAAATACAGACGGGGGTTGTTGCATGGAAAAAATTATCGCTAGTTGGCAATTTGAACCTAGCTTACAAAATGCCACGCTCTATCGCAAAGCATTGAGTGAGAAGCTGTTAGCGCTTTCGCTCGATACAAAGCTTATTGATCAATTTGCATTAACCATCAGTGAATTGATTGTTAATCTATCCCGCTACCCGCTTTCTAAAGCGAGCGAAGCAAAGCTACAGCTAGTGCAGACGTCGACCAGTGTCGGTATAGAGTTATACGACAATGGTGCGAGTTTCAGTGATTTTAATCAACATATAGCAGCAGATGACCCATTAGAAGCGGCTGAAAATGGCATGGGGTTAAAGCTCATTCAGCAGTTTTTTGACGATGTTTTTTACGTACCTGCCTGCTATCGCGAAGATGATTTAAATTTGATGGTGGTGAAACACCATACCCTACAATGCGATGAACAGCAGCAAAAGAGTATTTTAATTATTGATGACGATCCAGTATATCTGTCGGTCATCAGCGCCTATTTGCAAGACGAATTTCAAGTAGATTGCGCTGAAAATATTAGTGAAGCATTTGAGCGGGTACTGCGCTTTAAACCGGACTTGGTGATTTGCGATATCAATATGCCCGGCGGTTCAGGCACTGAGTTGTTTGATAGAATTCAACATATTCCCAGCGTCAACAGCGTGGCGTTTATTTATTTAACCGGCAGTACTGACCGAGAAGTGTTAAAGAGTGCGCTGGCTAGGCCGATCGATAACCTGATAGCCAAACCTGTTGCTCGTGAACAGCTGATCCAGCAGATCAGGCAGAGTTTACTGCGACGAGAATATTTAAAACAGCAAATAGAGAAAGAATTTTTACAGCGCGCGACCCTTGGCTTACAACCAAAGCTACCGCGTGAAATAGCGAATTACAAATGTGCCCTGCGCCATTGCGTGCCAAGTGCAGGAGGAGGGGATTTTGTACTGTTACACGCCTCCCAACTACTGATGGCTGATTTAATGGGTCACGGCTTGCAGGCAAAGCACTTTGTCTACGCGCTCGCTGGCTATTTACGTGGACTGTGCAGCGCGTTGGCCAGTAAAGAGATGCCCGCTGCCGCACTACTCAACTGCTTAGCACGCAGTTTTAATGCAGATCCTGTACTGCGTGAAACACTAGCGACGATTGCGGTACTCAATTTTAAAGACGACTTTATTACGATTGCCAATGCGGGTCATCCAGCGCCTTTTATCATTAGTGAGCAAAGTGTCAGTAAGGTTGAATGCGCGCAGGCTTTACTGGGCATTTCTTCCTTGGAATACGATGAAACGCTGATTGTTTTGGAGCAAGGGCAGAGATTAATGCTATTTTCTGACGGGTTTTTAGATGCCGCGCAAGCGCCCACTGAGGAGCTACTAACGCAGTTGTCAGCCAGTGCAGCGCTACCCATTCAACAAGCGGCAGATTATCTTTATCAAACAGTATTAGACCGCCCGTATCTCAGTGATGACTGTACCTTTATTTTACTACAGAGAGAAGATCAGGAGGTGATGGCCTAAACGAGATGAATCGATGTCGCCTACTTCCGACAGGATGGACACAGGCTATCTGTTACTTTGTAATTGATGCGCTTTTAAGAGACTGTTATGCCCGTATTACAAATCTTGATTGAGTAGATCACTGTGACGCAACTTAGAGCGCAGCTTTGTCATTAAGCGAGGCAGTATTTTATTTAACCGTTTACTTTCTCTGAGCAATTCATCGCGCAAACTAGGGGCGTATTGATCATTCATTACCACGCCTGCCACATTTGCTTTACAGCTTACTAACATTTCTCTGGCTTCTTCTAACTGGCTTTCAGTATTAACATTAGTTAATACATTGATAATGCTGTGCTCAAACGCTGAGCAAATGATGGCGGCTGGAATTTGCCCACTGCTGTCAACTAACAGCGGCGCACAGTCGCAAATCACCAGATCAAACGATTCGCTGGCCTGTGCCACAAAAGCTTTCATGGTATCTAAATCATTAAATTCCACATTGTGCGCCGATGCTCTGGGCGTGACTAATATCGATAAATAGGGCTCTATATTCAGTTGAACCCCTCTGCGCCATATGTGCTCTAGGGGCAGCCACTCATTGCGAATGGCCGATTTAAACTGGTGCAGAGCCGGGTGCGCAGTATTTAGCTCAATTAATAATACTTTGCGCCCTGAGCTGGCTCCGCGTTTTGCTAGTGCCAGTGCGAGAGTACTATTACCGGAACTTTCCTGCAGTGAGCAAATGGCCAACTGTTTTATCGCTTGGCGGGTGATATCCGCGTATATCGTTTCAAGCCCGGCAGTATGTTGTAGATCAATCATTACTTATCCTCAGACAGAATTGTTAAAGGCCAACTAAATGTGCGAAGGAAATAACGCTCATTGAGTCTCTTAAGGTGCTGACAAATTTGTACCAGCGGCCCTGTTCTTTACCAGGTACATACAAAGTGTCTCCGGCGCTGATTGGCGGTAATTTGCTGAAGTTGCCACTTTTAGCGAAAGCAACCAAATCAAATCTAATCGCTTTGTTTTTACCGTTGTTTGCCGGGTGTTTACGGATGATCATAATACGATCTTGCAGTGCACTATCGTGAGGGCCACCGGCTTCAGCTAACAAGTCTAAAACGCTCATATTGTCATTAAAGGTATAGCGGCCGGGACGAGCGACTGATCCCAATACTCTCACGACTGAGTCTTTAGGTTTTTCTAACCATGCGCGGTTGCGACTGGGGATAAAGATAACATCTTCATTTTTAACCACCGGTAATAAGTTGTCGTTACCGTTTTGAAAATACAAGTGAAGATTCACTTTGCTCACTTTTTTCTTGGGGTTTTTACCTTTAGCCCCACGATGGGTGATGCTTATATTTGAGAGATCAGCGGTTTGTGTTGGCCCTTGGGCCGCTGATAAAATATCCAGAAAGTTAAGTTCAGCGTTAAAAGCATAGCGACCCGGAGCCCCCACTGCACCCATTATGTAGATAGAGCGATCGCTGGACTGTCTGACCCATTGCGAGCGGTTGTCATTGGGGTCTTTTGGCAGTTCGGGAATGACCACCGTATCACCCGCTTTAATCACCGGGACAGTGCGAATATCGCCGCCTCTTTCCAGAAATTTCTTCAAATCAAAGACCTCATTTTTAACATTATATTTGTTACCTGCATGTAGTACTTGTAAATGAGAGGTATCAGCTGCGGCTACTGGACCACCGGCGTGCGCGATCAAATCCAATAATGTCATTTCACTGGCCCATTCATAACGACCAGGACGGTTGACAGCGCCGATAATACGCACGGCTCTGTCTGATGAAATTTTTAACCAGCTCTTTTCATTCATGTCAGTTTTTTCAGGGACAAGAATCGCATCCCCCGGCATGATTCTAGGGATAGGTGCTGAAGACTTACCATCCATATGACGCTGCAAGTCAAACTGTGTCACATTGCCCCTGGCGTGCAAAATACGTATTTGACGGGTTTCAGCAAACCGTGTGGGTCCACCGGCGGTTGCCAATAGATCTAAGAAGCGGGTGTTGGGTTTCATTTCAAGGGCGCCGGGTTTAAATACCTCACCGATCACATACGCAGTGCGTGAACCGCTCTGAACTTGATCACTGGCTTGAGGCACAAAAATGATGTCACCTGCGTGAATACTTGGCATCATTTTGTTATTACCGGTATCTAAGTATTCACGCATGTTGAAAGGGTATGGCTTGCCTTGGTGAATGACACGGATTTGCTCAATGCCTGCATAGCGAGTCACACCGCCAGAGCGCATGATCATATCGACAATGTTCGAATCCCCCTTGTAGCCAAAAGTACCGGGGCGGTGGACCTCTCCAAAAACAGTGATTGAGTCTTTGGCGGCACCCGCATCACCAGATGCCAATAAAGTTCTTGCATCAAAGTTGACTTTTACATTGCCAATGAGTGGAGAGGCGGGAACAAACACCACATCCATAGGCATTAGCTTAGGCAATACTTTGGTATTACCGGTATCTAAGTATTTTTTAAAATCAAACTGTATGACTTTCTGCTGGCGACGGATTTGCAGCTTATCTAACTGCGCTCCCTGGGTAAATCCACCAGCGCGATTAATCGCCATTTGCACATTGGCATTTGCAGCCAAATCGACGGCTCCTGGTTTTTTAACATAACCTAAAACAGTGATACTCAGACGGCGTTCTTGTAATTGCACGCTAAATTTGGAGAGATCTTTATAGACTACTTTTAGATGCCTAATTAAGATGATTTTGGCCCGGTGAATCGATTTTCCTTTAAGCTCGATGCTACCCACTTCAGGAAGTGTCACTTGGCCGTTGATATCTAACTGAAAGTTCTTATTTAAACTTTCTTCGCCGGGAAATTTTATTTTGATAATATCCCCTGGGCGTAGATTTTGTGCAAAGACCAGCGATGACAGTAGCAAGCTGATCAGCACTAAACTGATGGTGAATAACTTTTTCATGACATTTTCCTCAAATCTTCAGTGGTTTTTTTATAATTAAATAGTGAGTTGAGTGTTTCGCAGCGTTTACTTTGCGGACGACCCAAGCGAGGCATCGTCGCAAAATGTTGAGAATAGTGGTGCGCTAGGCTCACAACTCGGCGGTAGTGGCACGCGCCAGAGAGTGATTGATATCAATAGTATGATCGACTCTGAGGTGCTGCAGTAATTGCAGGGGCTGTCCTTGGCAGCCAATGATATGCAGCTCACGATTTTCAATGCGCATGCGTTTAAACAAGAACACCAACGCGCCGATACCCGAAGAGTCGATAAACGGCACATAAGAGAAATCCAGTTGGATGTTACTAGGAGACTTCGCCAGTAATTCAAATTCCGTTTTTAAATGCTCTAATGCAGCGGCATCCAGATCACCTTGAAAACACATTCTTAATTCTAAATTGTTGAGTTGTTGCTTTTGTACTTTAGTCATAGTGCCTCCAATCGTGGATAGAGCTTTCTGGGCTTTACCAACGCAGTTGAGATTAGTGAATCGTACTAAAGAGATTGCACAAATAATGCCATCTTTTAACGTATTGATTTTCAATAATAAATCATTAAAATAGAAGGGGAGTTAGAGGCGTTTCGCAAAATGCGAAACAAGTTGAGATTAAATATAACAGGATAAGCGTTGCGCTAATTGTGACTTTAATACGCAGGTTTCAGAGCAATATAAGAAAACTCACCCTGCACTTGATTATCTAGTGAAAGGAGTCGTTTGGGTTATCCAAGGCACAAACGACAGTCTATGGTTGAGATATATATTTAGGAAGCCTAAAAGAGTAAAGGCTTATGTCCCCGCAGCATGCTACGGGGAGTGGATTAACCGTTTATTGACCACGACCGCTGACCATGACCCACAAAGTTCTACCAATAATGGAGATATCCATACTCAACCAGGTTTTTATATCGGCTAAATTAAGCGCGTAAATATGGTCAAAGGCAACTTTAGAACGCACGTCTTCAATATTTGTATCATAGCCTTGATTGACTTGCGCAAGGCCTGTAATACCCGGTTTTAAACCCCAAGTGCGCTCACTAAAATAGGGGATTTCATGCTCTAGTTTGGCGTAGAATCCTGGGCGTTCCGGTCTGGGGCCAATGATCGACATATCGCCGCACAATACATTGTATAGCTGGGGTAGCTCATCTAAACGGGTTTTGCGTAAAAACAAGCCGACTCGGGTAATACGCGGATCTTGAGCGGTAGCCCACACTGCACCGGTATCGCGCTCAGCATTTTGCTGCATAGTACGCAGCTTATACATCCAGAAAATCTTCGTCAGTTTCTTATCGGCACGGCCTATTCGCAGTTGCTTAAACAATACCGGGCCTGAAGACTCAAGTTTAATAACAATCGCCACGATTGGCAGAATAAACAGTGCTAGTGTTAGGCCCATAATGGCGCAGATAATATCCATAGCACGCTTGAATTTAAGAACATTACTCGGAATATATTCACTCTTTAAATTTTTCATAATTACACCTCAGTGCCAATTTTTATTAAACTTCTGTGCACAGTATAAATAGCTGCCCAGCAGGGCACAGCGATAGCCGTTAAGTGCATAAAAGAGGGTTTGAATTAATCTAGGTGATTGGTAGTGATCTGGGGTTATCCAGGCGATAAATACTGCGCTTAGCTGAATTATAGCCAGTATTAAAAAGCCGCTATTTAAGCTAGATAAACCAATACAGAGCAGTAATTGCAATAACAGTAGGGCAGGTATTAACGCTCTGAGCGCTTTGCCACTGGCAAAGTTGAAAGCGGTCAACTTATACTTAGGTTGCAGTAAAAAAGCGCAGCGTAATAGTTGTTGTAAATTACCCGCACCAATGCGTACTCTGCGGCTACGCTCTAAGCTGGCACTGGCACACTCAAGTTCAAGGGCAATAATATCAGTGCAATAAACCGCCCGTTTACCTTTAGCAATAATCGACATCGGTAATACAAAGTCATCGTTAATAGTATCGCTTGCCAGAGGCGTAAAATGAGCGGCTCTAAAGAAATACAGTGCGCCGTGCACGCCAATAGGGCTACCTAAACTCGCTTCAGCGCATTTGATGTTGCGCTGCCACTGCCAATATTTTTGCTCGCCTTTAGAGGCGCATTGCGCCATTTTATAACTTCCTGCGACGATGGCTACTTCAGGTTGTATAAATTGCTTAACGCAGATCTGCAGGGCATCAATAGATAGTAGGGCAGAGGTATCAGAAAGCCCCACTATCTGCCCTTTTAACTGTGGAATATAGCGGTTTAAGATGCCGATTTTACCAGTGTTTTTTGCTTGGTTAATGACTTTAATATTGAGCATAGCGACATGTTTGTCTGCACAGACCTGCTTGGCGATTTTGTAGCTATCATCACTACAGCCATCGCAGACGATAAGCACATCTAACTTATGAGCCGGGTAGTCCAAAGCCGCGAGGTTGAAAATTTTATCAGCAATATAAGCCGCTTCATTGTAGGCGGGAATCAGTAGAGAGATACTGGGCAAACTAGTGATGGGTAGCCGATGATGCAACTTTGGCAGATCCTTTCTGGGCTGCTTTTTTGCTAAAGCGAGCAGTAGTGTCGGGTAGATGAGATGATGATAGATAATTAACAGCCAGAGACTGACAAGTAATCCAAGCATGAAAATATCCATGATTAACTCCCTACTTTTTTTGTGCTAAACAATTGGTTATAAGCTTTGGCAGTATTGGATAAACTACCGACATCCAAAGCAAAAGGGCGTGGTGAAGCGCGCTTTTTTAGGCCCATTTGTTTGAGTATTGCGCGCTGTAACATCACTGGGTTATTCGCTTCTATTAACTGTCCTGTCACTGGGCAGATAATGCTTTCACAGCCTCCTACATCGGTGAGAATGGTCGGTACGGCACACGCTTGTGCCTCCAGCGGTGACAGCGGTAAGCCCTCGTGATTAGAGGCGAGGCAAAAAAGATCTATCGATTGGTAGAAAGGCAGAACATCATCGAGCGCGCCTAAAAAGAACACTTTGTCAGAGATGCCTAATTGCTGACACATATTGACTAGTGATTGACGTAAACTGCCATCTCCAGCGAGCACTAAAGAGACATTGCCTTCAATACAACTGATACAGCGCAGCAGCATCGCGTGATTTTTAACTTCCTCCAAGCGCGCGGCGCAGCCAATCAAAAAACCATCTTGTGGTAGCCCTAGTGCTTTGCGGTGGGTGAGTTTCTGACGGCCCATCGGCGGTACAAAGCTATTCACATCTATACCATTTAAAATCACCACCGGTTGCTGTTGTGGAAAATGATGAATCAACTGCGCGGCAACTTGATGGCAATCGGCGACTAATATTGGCTTAACGATTTTAAGCAATTGGCCTTGTAGTGATTGGTGTTTCTGGTTTAATAGATGCCAGGCATCGTGTTCAGTGTGGATGTGGGTAGTCAAATGGCATATTTTGCCGATAATACCGGCATAGAACAAAGGACCAATGTGATGCGTGTGAATCACTGTCGCTTTTAATTGCTTAACCAAGGTAAATAACTTGCGGAAAGTGGCCGCTTGGATCCCTGGGGATTTATTCAAAAAATGCAGCTGGTTTTTATACAACGTCAGTCTTGGCCAAGCTTTTAAAGCAGGCTCTAACTCGCCCTCTAAACTGACAATATGAATGTCGTGTTCAGGCATGAGCTGTTTCATTAATTCAAGTGCCATTGTTTCAATGCCACCTGGGCGTAAGTGTTGTACAACTTGTAAGATAGTTTGTCTCATCACATTTCTCCTTAACAAGGGATCCTTTACCCGCCGCGATAATCAGTGCGACTGCGGTGGTATCCGACTGATCACGCCGACGCCAAGTAATTGCGTCACAGTGCTCTTACGTCTAATGCTGGTATCGAGTAGTTCAGCGACTAGCGCTAAGCCACAACCCAGACCAACACCGCCGACAATGCCGACGATTAAAAATACAATTAATGGCAAATTGCTGGGACCTAAAGGTTCAAAGGGAGCGTCGATTAGCTTCACGCGATCGTTTTCCTCTGATTTACCCAAAGAGCCGGTGACTCTTGCCAATTCATAACGTTCAGATAGATCTTGATAAATGGTTTGGCGCACTTGAATTTCCCGTTTTAACTCATTCAAACGCTGTTCATGTACACCAAAACCATCAACTTTTATCTGTAATTTTGCGATGGCTAATTTAAGTGAAGATACTTCGATACTCAGACGCTGTACTTGATCATCAGCGTGTTGCAAGCGTTCAAGTTGTACGATTAGAAGCGGCTGTTGTTTGAGATCAGCATCGGTACTGGTGGTAGTCGCAATGGCCCACAAGCGCTCTAATTGTTGTTTGTTTAGATCACCGTCGATTAAGTCTCGTTTTTTACTGAGCAGACGGTTTCTCTCTGACTCCAACGCTTGCAAACTGGCGAGCAAATTTTGCACTTTTGAATGTTGGTCGGTGTAGCGCGAACGCAATTGGGTCAGTTCAGTGCGCAGTTGAATAATGCTCTCTTCAATCTTGCCTACCACTGGGTTGGTTTGAGATAACCGTCCAGCGAGACTTTTCTTAGCGCCAATCGCGCCTTCCAGAGAGACCTGCTTTTCCGCTAGGCTCAACTGCAACTCATTTAAACGATGTACGTTACCGGCATGCAGCGCGGGTAACTCACTGGCAAAACGGTTTTTGTATTGGGCTAAATTTTGATCGGCATTCGTTAAATCGTCTTTGCGTTTTTTAAGCTCAAGCGCCAGAAAACTCTCAGATTGAATGATTGATGAACGCTGTGGGGCTAAAACTCGCTCAATAAAACTAAGGCTAACGGTATTCAGTATTTGAGTGATGTCAGTTTTATCCGCCGTGCGATATTTAATTTTAATGATATTATCCCCAACCAACACCGCGCTCAGTGATTTAGAGAGCTCCTTTATCACTTTGCTTTTCTCTTTTTTACTGGCATCGGTAGTAAACATTTTCATTTTCCAAGCGACGCCTGCGAGAATATGACGGCTATGAAGTAGCGCATTTAATGAATCCATACGAGACTTTAAATTGATGGCGATGGATAGATCTTCTAAAAATGGATTGTGCTGTGAGGCCTCTTGGAACAGTAATGTGGTCGAACTTTCGTATTGTTTGGTGGAAAATAGGCCCACACTCAAACTGATAAACGGCATTACTAATATTGGTATGGCGATCAGATAACGCCTGCGCCATGCAGCCCAAAGTAATGCCGCTGCATTTTTACTAATTTCACCCCTGGTCATTACTGGATACCTTGCATCGCAGTACTGGTACTAATGCTGACGTACTGCAATGGTTGTATAGAAGTCACTTGCGCTTTCGAATCCTGCAAGATCAACTTAAGAAAGCGCTGAATGTTTTTACAGCGATGTAAAGCGATCCGAAAATTATCAATTGCGCTATCACCTGAAGCACCGCACTTAATGTATAACAGCGCGGTATCTGAGGATCGTGAATACTGCTGTAACTTGCGTTGATCAGACATCGTCAATGCACTGCTGTTAGCTTTAAAGCGCAGTGCTATATGCTCAGCTTGTGAAGTTTGTCTTATATGTAGTCTGTTATCAGCCGCAGTGGTCGTTGACAATGTATGGTCGCCGCGGGCTTTTGCCAGCAACTGATTAACCGACAGGGATTGATGACTGACAGTGGGCTTCTCTTGTAAGAGGTGAGCGGGTAAATAGGTATTCATCGGTGTCGCACAGCCAGTAACCAGCGAGCAAAGTAGCAGGGCGTTAAAGGTTTTTAGTATCTTCATTGTGATCACCATTTGATTGTTATATGCGCTGGTTTTTATTCTGTGTTTTAAAGGTTGCAGTCTTTAGGCCAAGTTTTTTATAAAAAATAAATTATATAAAACAGGTTGTTAACTCGAATGATAGGGGCTTGTTTTGCGTGAGAGTGAAGTTTTCGCATTTTGCGAAACAAAGTGAGAGGCTTGGCAAGGGGGGGTAGGTAAGAGTTAGAAAGTTGGAAAGTTGGAAAGTTGGAAAGTTGGAAAGTTAGCAAGTTAGAAAGTTAGAAATTAGAAAGTTAGCAAGTCTATAGCTGAAAATAGCAGTGACGATAAGCGCATATGGAGTAAGGATCTTAAGTGGGCTAGTTATCAGCAGTTAATAAAATCCTAACGGGGCTGTATAGTTTTAGGAAAGGGTGCTTAAAGGGCTGATGACACCGTTGGCCCCCGCCTGAATAACGTGGGTGTAAATTTGGGTAGTGCGTAAATCGCTGTGACCTAGCTGCTCTTGGACAGTGCGGATATCGGTGCCGCGTTGTAAAAGATGGGTAGCGAATGAGTGGCGCAAGGTATGGGCGGTGACTGTTTTTTCAATCTCTGCTTTGATAGCCGTTTTTTTAATTGCTTTTTGAAAAGTCGTTGCATCAATATGATGTCTCCTCATTTTGCCAATTCTTGGATCAATACTTAAACTCCCCGATGGGAATAAATAGTGCCACATCAGTTGATATGCAGCACTTGGGTGTTTTCTTGATAAAGCATTTGGTAAATAAACACCGGCATACTCTGTGTTTAGCTGGTCAGCGTCAAAGTATTTCTTAGCCCTGCTAATTTGTTCTTTTAAGTCTGTCGACAATTCTCGGGCTAGGGTAACTCTTCTGTGCTTGCCCCCTTTAGCGTTGAAAATACTCAATGTGTAGTAGTGCAGATCAATGTCTTTGACTCTAAGTCGAATGGCTTCCATTAATCGTAAGCCACTGCCATACATGAGTTTAGCCAATAACTGCTGCGCCAGGGGCATCAGCGTTAACAACTTTCTAACTTCTTGTGTCGTTAACACTGTGGGTAATTTTGGGCCGCGTTTTGACTTCGTGAAATTCATATTCATGTCAAGCGGTTGTTTAATGATTTCTCTATAAAGAAATACTAGTGCGTTGAGTGCCGTCGACTGAGTACTGATAGCCACATTCCTTTCAATGATAAGAAATGTGAGAAAAGCTTCAACTTGCGTAGCCCCTAGCATAGCGGGATGTGTTTTATGGTTATAATTGATGTAATATTTTATCCAATAGAGGTAGGTATCAACGGTTCTAATTGCATAATGACGAGTGAGCATCTGTTCGCGAATAAGAGTAAGAAAAGGTGATTTCATCATCAATCTCCACTGATAATTGATACTGTATTTATATACAGCTAAAGAGATTTTGTCAACTTTTTCCTATAGACGGAAACATTCCGCATTTTTACATAAGCAACAACATCAAAAAGTGGCATGAATTATTGAAATATAATGTTAATATAAAATGAATGAAGACAAACAAAAACATGATAGGCGGTATGTTTCCGTATTTAAACACGGAAATTTTCCGCCTAATAAGCTGTTATACAGGAAGGTACGATGCGACAATTGAATGAAATGGAATTCGAGGAATTAAGCGATGCTAGCATCAATGAAAAGAAACAGGCTCTAGATTTGGCTTGTCGCCAATACCCTTGGTATAAAGAT
>Ga0209396_1000971_pt1 | contig 32842 bp, 26 predicted proteins | sample GOMGulsemesocosm_6_FD_184638 | JGI IMG/M metagenome (GOLD analysis project Ga0209396, IMG submission 184638) | Methane-oxidizing microbial communities from mesocosms in the Gulf of Mexico - GOM8C Gulf of Mexico (SPAdes) (version 2) | ecosystem: Environmental > Aquatic > Marine > Cold seeps...
CTATCTAATGTCTGACTCATAATATCATTTGATAATAAATTTTCACTGAATGTGGCCAATTCTTCTGTATCCAACTTACCATTCCTTATACACTTCTATTTATTACACCTTATTTTTCAATGTATTAAATAAAAAAGCAAATACGTTTCCATATTTGCTTTTGGTATCACAACATAAATTAAGATATTTATTAATGCCAGCGATACAAAATATAATCTGTTTTTAAATTATTTAACGCAGAGACAAACTCTTCACTTAAAAATAATGCACTGTTATCTTTATTTCTAAAAATATGGATATCATCACTAATATCATCTACCGTAGTATCATAATCGCTAATGATATAGACATGTGTAAAATTCGAACGTAAATCATCTTTTTTCAATTCAACTGCGCCATCAGATAATTCAACATTATGAGTTAAATAACGCGATAAACTGCCCACCATATCGTCAATAATATAAATCTTCGGGAAAAGATAAAAATCAAAAACCAAATCAGGCTCTACAGGTAACATGCCTTTTTTTTCTTTCACCGGGAAATTAGCTAATGTATCGACACTTAATTCAATAAACTTTCTCATTAATATATCTCCGGAACGCGACCATCATCTGACACAGGGCGAATACTCAAACTCGAATTAGCAACAGTCTCACGATAAGCTATCAACGCTTCACCTAACTCTTTTGATACAATAATTCTGTCTGGCGTTTCTTCAATAATAAATAACTGGCGCTTGTACTTAGGTAAAGCACTAAGAAAGTTAAAATCTAGGTATATCGAATTTATAAATTTATGCCCAGAACGAAAAGGGTTATCAGTAATATCACTTTTTCCCATATCTGCACACGCTTGGATATTTTCAAGCGACAACAGAGTGAAATCACCTTTTAAACCCTGTTTATCTGATACTTCAGCGGGTAGAGATAAGCATTTATAAGGATTAAATTTCGCGATTATTTTCGATATTGCTTTACTACATACTATTTCACCAATGAAGTGGAAATCTCTTGTGAATTTGATGGAAGACTCTTCAGTAACAACAATATCTTTTGCTACGCTAGTTTGAGGAGAACCTAGATCACAAAAATACTCAGAACGATCATTTGTTATTAATGAGCTATTATTGCTCATAAAATTTTCTGTTATTAAATAATATTTTGCCATTACTTTTCCTTAATATTGCGCAGGAGCATTGCACTCAATACCAAATTCTTTTTTTAGTTCAAAAACCCGTTTTAAGATACTTCCCGCTATATAAACCTTTGCATTTTTTAGTGTATTATATTTATGATCACGCTCTAGTGTTACTACACTTCCGTTTACACCAGTACTATTTCGTGTGCATTCAGCACCTTCTTTCTGCCTGCAACCAGCAGCGTTACTCTCTTCATAAAACTTACCTGCATTGAATAAATTCAACTTAAACAAACAGATATCAGCCAATAATGCTTCAGAAAGGCAATCTATTGCATTAACAACCTTTTCAGGTTTAGAAGAACAATTCAATTTCTCCATTTTAATCTGAATACTTAATTTCATCCTACAGATTTTATGATAAGCAAATAGTTCATCCATTCTGTGCATATCATCTTTTAATGTTGCTTCGCTAAGGGACGTTTCATCCGTTTCGGCGCTATGTAGCGCTGTTAAATTATCTTCTGCTGTTTTTTCATCAAAGCTATAATCTACTGCAATTTGTTTACCTGTGTGTCCGCTGACATGTCTAGGTAACGCATAGTGGCAGCATACTTGTTTCTCTGTTGGAAGTGTAACTAGATTCTTCAAATGATTCACATCATAAGCTTTCATTTTTAGTAGGTTACGCCTCACTTTGGCTAATGATTCAGTCGCTTTTATTGAAAGAATATGGTGTGTTGCTAGTTTTATGCTTTTACTATTCGCAACTCTCAATGGGTGTTTATCTAATTTAATATAACCAAGTGATTTACGGTCTATTTTACCCTTTTTATATTTATCTTTTTCAGTTAAAGCTGATGAATTTTTTACAATGTGCCCTTTTTGTGACATCTCAAACCTCTACAAATTCGTTGCTGGGCACATGCCCTTCTTTTTCCCGAGTGGTTTATTACAAATCCGGCAGCGCTGAGGTTTTTTATCCTTCTTCTCATTCGTCTTACTCTTACTGCTACCCGCTTGCGCTGTGCCGCCCGTGTGATGTTTGGTCTTAGCTGGATAAACTTTCTCTGATTTACCTAGTACACGTGCAAATAAGTTGTCAAACTCGCCCATTGCACTTTTTAGTTTATCCACTGACATCTTGTCGAATATTTTGATTTCGTCACCGAGTTTAACGAAATATGATGCAAGTTCGTCGGCCCCCATTCGATCTGCGTAGGACGCCATTTCTGTCGCAACTTCAATACAAGGTTTTAATACATCAGATAAAATTTTACTGGTTTCTTTCGCATATTCAGCCCACTTTAAACCAAGCAAAAACTTCTCAGGGTCACCCTTACCCAAAGCACGGACGATAGCCAATAAATCGTCTTTTTTGGTCTCTTTACCTGTTTTAAGTACCACTTTACAAGTGCCTTTTAGCGCACTACCAAACAGTGGAATACAACCAATTAAGGTGAACGACAAGGCTAACCAATTTTCAGGCTTATCGCGCCCCTCTTCATCCATCATATTAAGGATATTGGCGGTTAAATCACGTATATCACCGACTTGATCAACCACAGGGATCATCGTTAACGCAGTGTTCGCAATAATTTGTTCTACCGATGCATCATCATTAAAATCACCTAACAATACACCCCATATCCAACTAGCAGAACTTGATGCTTTACGCCAAGTGTTCTCCCAAAAGCCGAGCTGTCCACGTTTGGTGTCTTCAATAATGGTTTGAGCATTCGCACCAGGATTAAATTTAGGATTGGTTTTGGTTGGTTCATTGGGTTGAAATTCGCGACTGTCTTCACCGTACTCAATGGTAAAACCACCCGGTGCTACGCCACCTATAGACGCGGCACCATCATTACCTAGCGAACCTTCAAAAGCGGCACCAGTTTGATCAATCAAACTATAAGTCGCCCCCTGAACAGGATCACCATCAGCATAAGACAAGAATAAATCAACCGTATAGGTGCCTTCTTCATCGGCAGTCACAGTGACCGACGGATTTTGTGCGCCACCCATACACATGGTATTGGCTTTGTTCATGGTCATTTGATCAGACAAACGACACACGCCTTTACCTTCAATTTTCACCGTTGCGGAGGCGGTAATAAATTTAGCTTCGGCCTCAATAGTGCCAGAGGCAACACCTTTCTTGTCCCCTCCTGCATCACCGGCACTTTTAGCAAACTTACAGCCTTTAATTGCAATACTGTTGCCGCCGTCCATTGTAACAGTCGTTGAACCATCAGCTAGATCTGCTGACTCAGCGTTATTCCCATAAGGAATTGGTACGACAGCATTCCCGACTGTGGTTAAGCAAACATCAGGTATCGTTGCACTCGCCTTACCTCCGGATCCCAAATGAACAACACTCAGTCCATCTGCACTAACCGTTACACCCATGATTACCCACCTTTATCCGTAAATGTCGAGAAACTGTTGAAAGCGTATATCAATCGTTAAATACGTCGCAACATACATACCAATAACCAATAAACTGGTAACAGCTATAATTACTTTTGGCGGTAATACTTTTTTCAGCGGTTTAGTTAAATACTTCGCTTTTAAATTAGTCAGCTGAAGATCTTCTTGCTCAACTAAACGGTCATTCTTGACCAAGTTATAAATAGTATTACCAATATCAACTAATTTTTCATTACCACGCTCTTCACGACCATAGCGACCTTTAAAGCCCAATTGTAATAACAAATACAAAAATTCAATGACGTAACGGTATTTTTTAGGATCGTTTTTAAGCCTTTCTAAAATGACAAAAAACTTATCACCACCTGCCGTTTCATTATGAAATTCTGACAACAAGCTGTTTTGGCTCCAATTACTGTTTGCCCCCCATTCTTGTCGACAAACCGATTCGTCAAACGCGGCGCATAAACAATAACGAATAACCAGAATACTGGCACGGTCAACTTCCATTTCGTTAAGTTTTCGCTCACCTTTACGGATTTCTCTCCCTACTTGCTCTCGAAATGGGTCAAGGTCATCCATCCAAGGAATCGACTTCATGCATGACAAACTCGCGATAAGCCAAGAAAACTCATCAATCAGCGGATTGATACCAATTTTTTTAATATCTAAATCGCCAATCGCGATATTACGAGACAAATCAGGGCTGGGCATAACCTCCATCGGTTTACCCGGTGCAGGTTGAAACAGGACAACAGTAATATCATCGTCCACATAACTCATAATTTAACAGCCCATAATTGCAAGGATAAATTAGAAAAATCACCCGCAACATGAATCGCTATTGCAGCAGAGTTTGTTAGTGCTTGCCATTCAATACTCGATTTGTCTAATTCAAAGTAGGTGTAACCAGCATGATACGGAAGCTGGCGTGGAACAACAGGCATTGGTTTCATGCTAATACCAGGCAACTGCAGATTAATCAATTCACGAATATTATCCATTGAACCAATCTTAGTTTGTGCGACAAACTTGGTGTGTAATACATCTAATGACACATCCGCTTTAACAGCCAGTATGAGTGTTGTAGATGTAATAATACTTGGATCTGGGATAGGAGCAGTTCGAATACCGTAACTTTGTTCTTTCAAGGTTAATGGAATTGCTCGTTGCTCAGACATTACACTTAACGTTAATTTAATGTCTTGTAGAATACCTGATAAGCATTCGGTTAATGCACCGTGATTGTATTTTTCAAACTCTCGTGGGCGTCTTGTCGATGAACATAATGTCGCAAGATCACCTTCGGCTTGTAACAAGTAACGATAAAACGTTTCTGGATGAATGCCTTCAACATGAGTGAAATGCCAGAACAAGGGTTCTAGTCGATTTAGGGTTTGCAATAACATAAAGTCGGAGACAGAAGATACACCTTGCTGGTCAACAGCGCCTAATCGTTGTACGATTAACTCCGCACGGTGATGTAACATAGAAGCAAATTCAGTTGTAAACTTAATTAATACAGCCGATGCTTTAATATCCACACACGTTGGAATAAAATGCTCGTCAAGTACAACGGTGCCATCTGGTTTTAGTTCTAAAATTTTACAGATAGGGATCGATGTATAAGCGCTCTTATCTTCATCATCATACATTAATTTAAATGTCAGTTTACCGATCATAATGTTGGCCATATCTTCACTGCCATAACATGCATCAACCGCATCTTGTGTAGATTGAATATAACGCGCATTACTACCCGGCTCCCCAAACAATTCAGCACGAACAGAGGGTAATGGGCAACATAAGTAAACAATTTTATCCACAACAGATGAATCGACGTCTCTCACATCGGGTAAATCAGCAAGCAAGGGTAATTCAAATGGTGTTCGGTCCTGTAAGATCCCTTCCGCATGGCTAATACCAATCTTACCCAGCGCAAGTAAACTATCATTCACAACTATCTTTTTAACACCCCACTGTAAAGGTGTTGAAAATACATTAAGCATACTCGTAGATTTGTCATGATGTCGTTCAAGCTGTTGAAAATGCTGAGGCTTCATGAACATTCCATCTTGCCACATAACGGGATTATAAAGAGACATTCTGTAATTCCTTAGAAATAATTTTGTTCAATACCACGAGTACTGTCTGTAGTGAGTTCACTACCTTCGATATGTAATTTCAAAAAATAATTAGTTTTTTCTTCGATTAGTTCTAATTTACGCCATGCTGAACCATCTATTTTACGAAAAGCAACAGAAAAACCGACAGCACGTGTCGCTGGATCTAACTGAATAATTTCATGAATTTTTTCATTGGGCTGAATTTCAAACTCGTAACGCTTAATATACTCGTCACCAAGCGCATCTTTATCACTCTCAAATAACGCAAAAAAATCTAAGCTACGAAATAAGATCGGAGATGTAAGTTCATGCATACGCAAAATAACGGGAGATGGTTGACCATTTATGCGTAAATTAACTAGGCTCGCAGCATCAACTTTCAATTCAATCGATGAAGTTTCAGGCGTGATACCTGTTGATTCTTTAAACTGCTCCCAAATAGAGCAGCCTTGTAATAATAATGACATTATTAATATCGACGTTAGGTTACGCATTTTCTACCTTTAATATTGTTGAATAATGTTCCTTTAATTTTTCATGTAAAAGTACATCAGAAGAATAAAATTCATCATTTAATTGGGAGCGATAATGTTGGATATATTCATTCCAAATTCTTCGTTTTGATATCAACAACTGCTTCTTTTTAAGTACATCAGAGAAGGCTATAGGATCATATTGATGAGTCTGAGCAACCACAAAATTAGTCACTGCTTTATGGTACGTTTTATGATGAGAATCTAATTCATCAAGTACTTGTTGTAACAACTCCGAAGGAGATAGAACATTTTGCTGGTTAAGTGATAGCATGAGTCTGAGAATGTCATCATTTGATTTTTCATCATTGGCTTCAGCTGAGTTTTTGAACGAGGATACTATTTTCAAGTCATTATTCATTTTATCTAAACAAAGACGTAAACAAATGCCCATTTGATTAAAAAATTCTGGCGTTTGATCTCGTAATTCTAGCTCATCAATTCTCATTCCCTTAAAAAAAGCATCCAAACTTTCACTATATTCAGCATCTTGTTTTATCTGAACGCATGGTTCTATTCGCTCAACATCAGGCGATTCTATTCGTTCAACATCATGGGAAACTTGCTCTGTCTGAACAGGTAGTTCTATTCGTTCAACATCGTGGAAAACTTGCTTTGTCTGAACAGGTGGTTCTATTCGTTCAACATCGCGGAAAACTTGCTTTGTCTGAACAGGTGGTTCTATTCGTTCAACATCGCGGAAAACTTGTTCAGTATTAGGTAAAAGAGTTGACCTCAAAGCAGTTGCCTCTGGATCGGGCTCACTTATTTCGACATTTGGTATGATTTCAGGTTTAGGTAACCTAGGAGCCTGCTTATATTCACTCGTCACATCTTCAGTAGTATCCGCCATCCAGTTTTCAGGGATAATATTAGGCAGATCAAACTCAGAATGAACACTTTCAAAGTCATCTGGAATTTGCCAATCGGTGCGTGAAGGCGTTACTTCTTGCGGAATTTCATCATCCAATAACCCAATTGTTTTCTCCATATTAAAATCAATATGAGCAATAGGATCATCGCTATTAACATCATCGCCTTGCGTTTCAATAAATAAATCTTCAATCACACCCTGATTATCCGAGATATTCTCCGACGTAGAAATATCTAGGCTTGAAAGAGGATCATCATCATTAGCTCGGGCATCAATATCAACCGCTATATCAATATTATTTACCATATTTTCTAGCGATACAGAAAACTCATATCTTCCCATCAAGATCAGATCATCTTCGTGTAATGCAACGGGTTGATTTTTTAATATCTTACGATCATTAATAAATGTTCCATTTGTGCTTGTATCACTAAGATAATAAGTACCGCCATAAAAGGTAACTAATGAGTGATTACCAGAAATATATTTATTGTGATCAGATAAAGTTACTCTACAACTTGGGTCTCGACCTACCGTCCCCCCATTTTCATTCATTTCTATATGTTTATTACCCGTATATTCCTCTGGGCAATTAATAATATGTAATGTTAACTGCATAATACTCACTAACTTAGCCTAGAACAAAAGCGTTAAAGAAAATTCTATACCACTTAGCCCATTATTAAACGAATGGTTATATAAAATTTCAGGAACGAGCTGTAAATGAGCATTTGGATTACTACCTAACTTAATTACCGTTCCAACACTAGCAACTAAACCGTACTCAAATGCCTCTATGTCCTCTAATTGGTCACCGTATTTAACACCATCGGGATCAACTCGCCAACGTTCTGAATACTGGCTATAGCTTGTAGAAATCCCAAGTCCTAAAAGTGGTGTCACCCAACCCCAATCAGCTACCGCATATTGAGGCATAACCCTAAATTGAAGGCTTTGAACTTCTTGATATAGGCCGTAAACATCTGCACTTTTCGATCCGCTATTACTCTGTGCTGGTATTTCTGTTGACAAAAAATTAAGGTTAAACAGCCAACGCCAACGATTATTATTTTCATCAATAGGCCTGGTATGCGCAAATCCAAATTTAATCGTATTAGTTTCTTCTGTACTACCCTCATCAAATTCCACACTGTTAATATTGAAATATTGCGCCGATATTCCATATCGCTCACCTTTGGCAAAAGCAGATTCTGCACAAACCATACAAAAAGAAAATAATACTAATACAATCGATAACCTCAACATTCACACCTTAAACATCATTAAAATTAGGTAAATTTAGTGGCAAGATAACATCAACAACTTCAATTTCAAGAGAATAAGGCAGAAAAACCAATTATTTACACAATAAACACCACAATAGTCATAATGCCTAGTCAATCAGTTAGTTTGACCAATGACCTAGAAATTAAAATCCTATATCATAGCTATTATTAGTTACCTATAGATTAGTATTCTGATAGAGTTGCGCCCCCACGTGTAAATAACTGTAAACAACTGCAAGTTACCGTAATCCTTATGGAAAAACTGTAATCTTTGTGTCTTATTTTTAACTGTTGTACAATATGTTGCATTGATGTGAATTATTTTGAATTATTACAAGTTATTTTGAGCCTTAAATGTGCACTTAATGGTTTTGGATAAAATGGAGTTAATATTTTTAAATGTACTTTTCTGATTTTACAAGACGTCCAATAGACAAATCCTCGCCAGAGGGGGAAGACACTAATCAACTCGATACATTTACCGAACTCAAAAGACAGGTTAACGAACTTAATAGGATCTCATCGAATGTATCATGGAAAAAGATCCACTCACTATCAGTCGATATTTTAACAAATCAAAGCAAAGATTTTCGGAGTGCTTGTTATTATACGACGGCAGCAACCCATATTCATGGACTTAAAGGTCTTGTCGATGGTTTAAGTGCAATATACGATTTAACCCTCGTATATTGGTACAGTGCGTATCCAGAGTACAACAAAGAAAAAGCCAGGATTGGTGCTTTTGAATGGATGATTGAGCATACGACGAAACGACAGAAAAAAATGGCTGTCAACGTGGACGATCTTCAATTAATCGAAATCGGACATAGACTAACATTAAAAATAGAAGAAGAACTAAAATCACATTATGGGATTAAAACCCCTTCTTTAAGCCCGATTCGCAGAATTTTATCTCAGTGGATCGAAGAATTAAAAGAGACTCAAATAAAACAAGATCAGCAAGCGAAAAAATCAAGTCAAAATGTTGAAGATCTTGAAACGATAATTGATGTTAATACCAGTACGACAACATCATTACCAGAAATTGCAGAAATACCTGTAACAGTCAGTCGTCCCAAGCCAAAAGTGGTATATAAAAAAAAGCCCATAATAATTTGTATATTAATCGTTATATTTATAATGTTCTTTGGTTTCAAACATTATCAGCAGCAGAAATTATTACAAACGTTTAAAAACGCAAATTTTGATGATTTTTCTTCCCTAATCCAAGAACTAACACATAGCCCCAAAAGTACTCAACAAGAATTAAAAGAAGTTGTCTTCAATAAAAGCACTGTTTTTTTCAAAAATTGGTCTGAAGACCCACTCAAAATCAATAAACTGAATACATTGACATCTATCATCAACGCCCTTAAAGGGGTATATTCAGACTCAATTATTTATCAATCTCTTGAACATAATTTTTACAATGATAAAAATAACCTGATAAATAGCTACTCAGGTATCAAACAGCAATTTAATCGTGCTAGAACAATCATTGCGAATGCTCAATTAACATCGCAATCATCATCGATCACAAAGTCTTATAAATTCAGTAATACATTATTCCCATTACTTGCGCGCATTGAATACGCAGAAAACTCGATGGATGATAATGATATAAAAAAAGCACAATACATCCTCAACGTCTATCAACTCAGAATTAATTCGCTGACATCAAAAGTATCAGAATGACCGAAATTAATCTTATAGCACTATATTATTTAGTAAAAGGTATTTATGTTTCAGTTTTATAGAAAACCATTATTTATTTCATCATTGATTGCTATTTTAGCAATCGGTGGATTTATCACAATTGTATTTTGGCTCGATATCCAACCAAATTCATTATTATTTTGGTTACCAATCTCGGTTGTTATAAGTTTATACTTGGCATTTAATATTGTTTTATATTATAAACGTAAAAAATCGTCAAAAATAAATAATATTGAAACAGAAGCTGAGATCCTAACCGATACGCTAAAAGCATTGATGAATACATCGGGAAAGAAACCGCTTTATATCGTCCTAGGTAATAAATCCAGTGGTAAATCAACTTTTTTAGAAACATCAAATACAATAAAACCACTGGATAAGAAAAAAACCGTGAGCAACGATTTTTTTACTTGGATGGAGTCTGATAGTGCCATTTTTTTAAAGCCTAATCATAGGCTTACTTTTCAAGAACAATCTGCTAACGATGACGAACTTTGGCAAGCGTTTATTAAACAATTAATACGTTCAAATCCAAGAAAACCATTTGCTGGTTGTTTATTATTCTGGGATATCGAATATCTAATTGTTCATGAAAATGAACAGTTAGATTATACAATGAATATATTATCATCCCGTTTAGAATTTATTGTAGGACAAATATCTAGTGCACTACCTATCTACATACTAATAACTAAAATTGATAAACTGAATGGCTTTAAAGAATTTATCAGTCATAGTCCTCTCAAGTCACATATTGAGTTTTTAAGCATTCCGCTCAAAGAGGCTAAAGGTGCAATTACCGAATATTACTTAGACTGTTTTGATAATATAGTTAAAACGATGGAACAAAGTACTTTAGACTGTTCCTCTCAGTGTAATGACTTCGAAGATAAGCAAGCTATTATTTCATTTCCCAAGCAATTTGAGCTTTGCAAAACCGAAATAATGCGCCTAGTAAATCAATTAAGTCAGGTAAACCGAGGAATTTATAATCTTGATATTAGAGAACTATTTTTCACATCTGGATTACAAGGCGGACGAAAATACAATCTATTAGCAAAAAGTTGTAGCAATTATTTCAATTTACCAATGATCGCATCTGAACATATGCAACTAAATGAAACACCTTATTTCTCCCGTTTTTTGATCGAATCTAGAATTCTCCCAGAAGCGAGCTACGCAGGTGAAAACAAAGCTTACCTCCGTACGCTGACACGAAATAGTTACCTTACCCTATCAGGCTGCATCTTAATCCTGTTCTTAACTGGTTACACGCTACAAGAAACATTAATAAGTAATATAAATGTCATCAATAATTTAATTGATATTGACACTGTTGATAACTCGTCTTCAATAAAACAGCGTAAGTTAGATTTAAATAAAGAGTTGAGTAAAGTAATCACTAACATAGAACCAATATATGATGCTTGGATAGCAAGTAATCATGCTCTTGATGACGAATTTACATCACTTAATTTAAGTAAATTAGACACAACAACTAAACTGGCTTATAAAAGATTAATACTTGAAATTAATAACAAATTAATCCCGCTAGTTGAAAAGGTTTACACAATTCAGCTAAGCCAAAAACATAACCGTTATAACGAATCGTTAGCACTACTCAAAGCTTATTTAATGTTAGAACAAACCGATAAAAGAGATATTGATTATTTAAATAACCAAACAAAAAATATATTAATGACAATGATATCGAATCAAGATAATGTCAAAAAATCTACTATATACTTAACAACTTACTTTCAGACTGATTTCCCCCCAGTTGATATAAATGTGGATTTAGTTAGATCGACCCGTCGTTATCTGTTATCAAAATCTAAAGTGGATATGGTTTACTCTGACATTTTATCACAAGCAAAAGGTATTGATTTAGGTAAGCTAGATATAGCGAGAACTGTTGGGTTCGATTTTGACAATGTTTTTAGTGACCGTTTAAATAAACAACACATTAACATAAACAAAATTTATACTTCAACTGGATTTAGCACATTTTACCGACCTCAAACTGAGCTTTTATCTGAAAAAATAATTGCAGATGACTGGGTGTTAGGATTATCAAATAATATCGTACCGACAGAACAAGAGTTAAATATCTTTGAAACCAAAGTACGGAAGAAATACGCCGACGACTATATTAGTCAATGGAGAAACGCACTTAGTGAATTAAAAATAAAGCCATATAATAATATAATTGAACTTACCGATTCAATTGATCTTATTTCAGGGCCATCATCACCTTTAACGACGGTATTAAAACAGTTATACACAAACACCAAATTTTCACCATCAAAAGAAGAACTTAAGTTACTAAATTCAAAAAATGAATTACTTAATAAAGCCCTAGAAGCAACAGCTGGTATCGCAGAAGAAACCTTAAAACCTGACTATTTACTAATGGGTCGAGTTGAGCAAGCGTTCTTCTTAATTAACCAATTACAGATAAGAGAAACAGATAGCTCTCCAACACCATGGGACGAGATAATTAGGGCTTTGAGTCAAGTTAGAACCTACATGAAAGATATTACAGACTCACCAAACCGACAAATGGCCGCACTATCCGCCGCTAAAAAAAGAATGGAAATTACAGAGTCAGATCCTTTGATCCGACTAAAACAAATAGCGCAGAAATCACCAGAACCGATCAGAACTTGGTTATTAGATATCGTAAATCAAACATGGGCGATGATGCTCCAAGAGGCTACAAAAGGCGTACAACAACTCTGGTTAAGTGATGTTTACGGTAAGTTTGAATACATTGGAACAAATCGCTATCCATTTAATCGAGAGGCTGCTGAAGAAATTTCGTTAGAAGAATTTGATAACTTTTTTGCGAAAGGCGGAATACTCGATAGTTTTATAACACAACATCTATCTGCATTTTATGATATTAACTTGTGGCAACCTAAACGTGTAAATGGAGAGTATTTACAGCTATCTCAGGCATTAATGGTACAACTAAAGAACTTCAATACGATCCGAGATACCTTGATTGATAATACTTCAAACTCATTTAAAGTTCCATTTAGTATCAAAATTGTAGATCTAGATTCAAGTGCAATAAGAGCTAAGATTGACATTGCAGGCCAGGTTTTAAATTACTATCACGGCCCGAGTAAAGTCAAAGAACTTGTATGGCCACCTAAAAGTGGAGATTTTTCTGTTAATTTCACAATTCAAGACATAACAAAAGAAGGAAAACAACATGTACTAAGCAAAGATGGACAATGGGCCTTATATCGTCTACTAGACGATACCAATATAACGACATCTGAAGAAGGTGGGTTTACAAGTGAAATAAAAGTGTCAGGACGAGAACTAAAAATAATAATACGACCTGCAACACCAAATAATCCATTTACACTACCTGAGTTGTTCAATTTTGAATTACCAAAAAAAATAAATAATGATAAGAATACATAATAAAAATAAAAATAAAAATATGGATAAAACATAAAAATGGAAGAAACAACAAAACTAGATAGATTAGATAAATTAGATCGTAAAATATTATCGATCCTGCTATCTAACGGACGAGAATCAATTGCAAATTTGTCTCGAAGTGTCGGTTTATCAAGAACTGCAATATCTGAAAGAATTAATCGATTAGAAAAAGCAGGGACAATTAGGGGCTACACAGCTCAATTACAAATTGATAGTAAAGAAAGGCGTGCTATCTCATACCTGCTAATAAGTTGTCATAATGGCCAACGTAATGAGGTATCTAAAACATTAAAAGGTATTCCTGAAATAAGGAATACCTGCATAACGGGAGGAGAATACGACATAATAGCAAGACTAGAAGCTTCGGATTTATATCAAATTCACATTTTATGTGACAAGATTGAAAATATTTCAGGTATTAGCGAATTACAAACATCTGTTGTTTTATATCAATCAGTAGATCGATAAAATAAATCACGTTGTCATATTTTTGAGTTGTATTTTCAAGAAAGTCTTCAATTTGCTATAGCGAGCTTAAGTAAGCCTTAATCTCTAGACATTCGATCATTACTTTTAATGCATGCTTTAATAGCATCCCGCGATACTAATAATATTATCATTGTCGTGGGATGTTCCTAACCAAAACGTTTGGCCTAATGTATTCCCTTCTCCCCTACCGAGTACATTTTTAGGTAACGTCTTATTTTTCACTTTTATTTTAATATCCCAAGCTAAAGGGTCAATTAAAATGAATTTCATTAATTCTTTTAAGACCGTATTTAATTCTTGCCCAGGCAAAAATTTTAGGTAATTAGAAAAATCTAATTCATTAATACATAAGTTAAATTTACCAGATAGATCCGCGAGAGTTTTACCTATATGTAAATCATGTCCTAATATACAGTTCCGTTGATTTAGGTGGTTAATTTGACTATCTGAAATATTTACTCGACGGTAAACCCACTCTTCTATTGTCACATTATCTAACCCAAAGCAATGTGCAATAATGCCTGACACTAGCTTGGGTGAACGTGTTCGAGTCGATAATTGACCTACATAAGATAACAACTTAGCCTTATCTAAATTTACGTCATTACAATGCTGTATCGATTCAGACAAGCCGATAAAATTAAACAGGTGACCAGACAACGTATCGCCGGCGCCACTCTTATACTGCACATGATGCCGATATTTCTTCCACGTTTGGTATAATAACGATAGATATCGATTATGAAAGAAGTCAAGGAAATACCGAATAGGGTTATCATCATCTCGCCCAGCTAATTTTTCAACGTAAGAGCTTGGTAATGGTGAACTGCTACCATGTAAACCTAAAAAATTAACTTCTAAATTTATATAATCGCGACCTCCATGCTGATAACTGACTATATTATTTATATCACTCTTAGGGTAAGATAATTCAGGTGAAACAGAAAAACGAATGTACTCATCAATAGTGTATTTATTCGTCCCAATTCCATTATATATAGCGCTATTATCCTGTTGGTATTTCTTCTCAAGTAATGAGGTTAAGTGAAAGAAACTGTAATTATGCGCATTTTTTATTATATTATCCATCATAGAATCGGCTGCTGCCCTACTTTACCAGACCAATTGTAAACCTCACTGTTCACAATGTTCAAAACTTCAAGCTCAGTGAATGAGTTAATACTTGCGTATAATCGTATAAACTCATTAAGAACTGAAGAAAATAAGAACATATCACCTTCATTAGTAAACAAATTCGAGTCCATATCCATTTTTAGCTTCATACCCCGTATTGATACACCTTTATAAATACGTTCAACAGGTACTGTTACTATATTTTTTATTCCGTCTAACCGTTGCTGAGAAGCGCGTTGAGATTGTCGATCACTATTCGCATTAAAATCATATGTTGATAATAAAATCTTTAACGCATCAATATTTGCAAGTGACAAATAGTTTAATGACATATTCGAGATTAACTGCCACTGAAGTGCTCCGTTAATATTAGGACTAACTGATGCAGTTGGTTTTGTTATATTCGTAAATGAAGAATACCCTGGTGAATTCTGTGTAGAATAAGTAATATCACCAATAATCAATCGCTCGGCAAGATTCGCATTACTGCATGTAAGCTTCATTAGTACGGTTTCAGACGATAGATTCGTTATTTCATTCTGGTGCGAGTAAAAAGAAATATAACGCTCAAAACCATTACCTGAAATTCGCTCTGCAACATTCGATTTATAATAATCCCGCTTTTCAAACATATTAATTTGATGCTCAAATGACTCAAACTCTAATAACTGTTTACGTTTTCGTTCATTATTATCCCAACTATCAACATTATTAATCGAGTACACCTCATAGTGATCTTGATTAGGGCTTTGTGGCCTAACTTTATATTGAGTTTGTTTATGCTCAATTCTTATTGGGTCGGCATCTTTATCAAATAGATTTACTATTGGAGTACAATGTAGTTGGAAATGCTTATCTTTTATCACAACATCTAAAGGTAAGGCGCGAGAAAAAACAAATGATATTTTAACTGTATTCCGCTGTGGTAACCCATTTAGCCAATCAAGCCCATGAAGATCAAAGAACATAAATTTTTCTGGTAATGAAAAATACTCTTGTAATAACCGATAGCCAGCAAACGAGTTTTCACCGTAAGGTAATAAGCTTTCATTATCAGCGTAACCGGCTGGAGTAATCATTGAAGCTGGTAACCGCTTGCAACATCCTCCCCCCGCATCCAACTCGATATAATCCAAGTAACGGAACAACCAAAGAAATACACTCATTGAAATATGGCGTTCACCATTTAGATAAAATCTTAATGTATCAAGTCCAATACGAGAAAGCTCAAGGTCATTTTCGACACTGAGATTGAGACTAATAACAGAGCTAGAACGACTATTCTCTTGTTTTACACTATTGATTTTGATTGGATACATATCAACGTCATAACAAGTTCTAAAAATGCATTTGGTGCCATCGATCAATTTACTGGCCATTTCTACACCTGAGGAAACACGTGTTTTTTCTGTTACACCACCACTATTTGGAGTTAACTGAGCAATACACATTGAAGGTATAGAACGAGTATAATGAGGCCATAACAATGTCATTAGAGATTGAGTTAGCTCTGGAAATTCATCATCTATTTTTTCTCTAATACGGCCAGTTAAAAATGCAAACCCTTCTAATAACCGCTCTACATCAGGATCATGAGAGCTTTCTGACAGAAAATTAGCTAGTTTGGGATGCTGCTTAGCAAATTCATTACCAGCTTCTTTTAGATAAGTCAGCTCACTTTGAAAGTACCTAATATTACTCACTTAATACTCCATTCATACGTTAAATTGTCCATTGACTCCCATATGAACATCTATCGATAATGGCATCTTCATGCCATTATGAGAGATATCTCCAGAGATGCTAAAATTAAGCTGAAGGGGATCATCATTATTCGTGCGATATAGTACATTTACCCGTTTAATTCGAGGTTCAAATTTTTTAATTGTATATATGATATTTTTGCGGATGTTTGATACTAAATTAGTATGATTGGATAACACATCGTTGAAATCTGGTAGTCCATAGTCAACACAGATCATCGCATTACCTGCGTGAGTGTTAAGCAAGTCAGCAAGATGTTGATGAATAGATTCGACTAAGTGTTTGTGAGATACCACTTTTTCATAGCTATTTTTACTTTCACCCAGCTCAATACGTTCGAACAGTCTATAACCTTTTTCCATACGCTATCTTATAATTAAGCGGTGATACATGCTCACCGCTTAAAATTAAATGTAAATTAATATAAATCAGCCTAACTTTGGTCTAATTTACCAACCAAAGACAGATCGAAACTTGCCCCCATATATTTAAAATGAGGTCGAACTGATAGTGAGACTTTATACCAGCCAGGATCGCCATCAACTTCCGACACGTTGATTTTAGCCGCTCTTAACGGACGACGACCACGAACTTCTGCTGGCGGATTTTCTTGATCAGAAACGTATTGACGTATCCACTTATTTAGCTCGATTTCTAAATCTGAACGTTCTTTCCACGAACCGATCTGTTCACGCTGCAATACTTTAATATAATGCGCTAATCGATTGATAATGAACATATAAGGTAGTTGCGTACCTAATTTATAATTCATTTCAGCGGCTTTACCTTCTGGTGTATTCGGAAACACTTTAGGCTTTTGAACTGAGTTTGCTGAGAAGAATGACGCATTGTCAGAACCTTTACGCATCGTTAACGCGATAAAGCCTTCTTCAGCTAATTCGTATTCACGGCGATCAGAAATAAGGATTTCTGTTGGTATTTTAGTTTCAATTTGCCCCATAGATTCAAAATTATGAATAGGTAAATCAAATACAGCGCCACCACTTTGTGGTCCGATGATATTTGGACACCAACGATATTTCGCAAATGACTCTGCTATTTTCGATGCCATCGCGAATGCTGAATTACCCCACAAGTAATTATTATGACTATCAGTAACAGTTTCATTATAATCAAATGACTTAATCGGGTTATCTTCTACAGAATATGGGCTGCGCAACATAAATCGTGAAGCACACAAACCTAAATAACGCGCATCTTCATGCTCTCTAAGGCCACGCCATTTCGTATATTGCGGTCCTTCAAATACCGATTTAAGATCTTTAAGATTCGGTAATTCTTCATAACTATCCACGCCAAAGAATTTAGCTGACACAGATGAAATAAATGGTGCATGCGACATCGCGCCAACATTCGACATATATTCTAATAGTTTCATGTCAGGCGATGTAGAATCAAACTGGTAATCACAAATTACAGCACCTACAGGTTTACCACCAAATTGGCCATATTCACGCGTATATATTTGCTTATAAAGACCAGATTTAACCACTTCAGGTGCATCATCAAAATCGTCTAATACTTCATCTTTTTTCGCAGAAATTAGTTCTATTTGAATATTTTCACGAAAATCAGTATGGTCAACAAGATATTTAAGGCCACGCCAAGTCGATTCAATAGCTTGAACTTCTTCATTATGTAAAATAGCATCAACTTGCGATGATAATTTAGCATCAATATCTGAAATCATTAAATCAACAAGTGATTGCTCTACTTTCTCAACGGCATTATGACTTAATAGTTCAGCAATAAATGCTTCAACACCACGTTTAGCGATACTGAAACCTTCATCTGTAGGCTTTAATCTTGTTTCATTCAAAATACTATCAAGTAACGAACCTGATTCAGCTAGACTTACGTCTTGCTCTGCTGTTTGTGCATCTAAACTCATACTAGCTTCTATCCTTCTTCCGTGTTATCAACATTTAACTCTTCTAACAACAACTTACGAGAAGGTTCGTCTTGAAGAATTGACGCAATTTTCTTACGAAAAGCAGGTACGTTACCAAGAGGTCCTTTTAATGCAACGAGGGCTTCTCTTAAATCAAGTAAGCTCTTTAGTTCAGGAACATTTTCAGCTAACGATTCAGGAGAAAAATCCTTTATGCTATTAAAAGTAAGATCAACGCCTATTTGCCCGCCTTCTTCTCCACTTAATTTATTCTCAACATTAACCTTAATGTTTGGAGAATAGCCTTCAAGTACATCATTAAAATTATCTTTATTGATGTTAACTGGTGTACGATCTTCTATTGGAGTATCATCAGATTTTGCAGAAAAATCACCAATAACCATCATACTTAGAGGTAATTCAACCTCTTCACTTACATCTCCTGTAGCAGGAACATATCGAATATTAATACGCTCTTTTGGAGCAACTGAGCCATCGCGTGACATAACAATCCTTATTTATTATTTATTTAGGTTTTTAAGATTTCCACTCTTGATATTTATCTGGTATATCTTCACTTTTATTATAAATATTGGTTAAAGTTAAATTGACCAAGTAATCAAGCTGTGTACACAAAACGGGTTCCCAAGTCACTAAATTCATCTCACAACGTATTGGCCATATTTTTTCGATATAGGGCAAACATAAATGATATAAACCTACTGATTGGTAAACCTTAATGATTTGTAAATAATTAATGAACTGCCCTCTTCCTGAATCATCATTATCAAGACTTTTAGATATTTCAAAAATAAAGCTACCGATATTTTCAATATCAACATCATCAAATTTAGTGTCTTCCACCATTGAGACGCTAGCACCACTTATTGGTTTCTCACTCGTGTCCAGCCATGCAACTGTGTCACTATCTGCAAATGGAATATCATTTGAAAATTTTAATGTTTCGATTCCTTTAAATTTTGTAGCAAACTCTTGTAACTCTGACTTAATTGCATTTGCAGCATTAGAATGATTTAACGCCATCAACACCTTGTACTGTATAAAATGTCCAGTAAGCCAGAAAGGGCTATTAATTAATGTTTTTTCAAGTTGTTTAATTAATTCAACACTCGGATTATCATCTGCTGATTTTTGATATTCAGCACATTTATCTGTTGATATAGCAAGACTCAAAAGAGTGATATTGTCATTGTCTGATGATGGTATTTCATCAATATCACACCAAGTAACATATCGATTAATTCGATAAGCTAAGCCAAAACCCACATGACTAGATAACAAATAATGAGAGAGTGTTCCTAATGATGCTTTAAGAGTGCTCACTGTAGAAAAGTCAATATCAGGTTCTTTAGCTGCAGCAACTAATGGCGTAACACTGACTGGACTTTTTTCTTCAGAACTAGTGGAAATGCTAGAATGAGTACTGGTACTAGAGGTTTCAACGTAAACATCTTCAACAGCCTCTGGCATTAACAGTAAAGGACTTAGCGTATTAGCTAGCCGATTAAAATTAACATCGGTGTCTTCAAATATTGAAAATAGCTCTGAGCTTATAGATTTAGCCAACGCCTCAGATTCAAAAATTATTGATTGTTGATCATTTTTGACTTCAAATTTCGGTATTACAACGTCTAACTGATTTAACAGCCACTCTAATACCCCATCTCGGCCTCTTTTACGTCGAGGATAAAGTTCATTACCAAATATTGAAATTGCGTTAAGTAATAATTCAAGCCCATCACGCAAACCAACGAATTGCTTCTGCTCCACCATTGAACGAACTAAATAGCACAAAGGTTTTAAATCTTTACTATACGACACCAAGACTTCAGTTGACGTTTCATCGACAACTTTCCAATCTACAGTTTCACCAAAAAGTGAACCGAACTTTTTAATTTCGGATTCCATTACCTCATAACAAAACTCATATTTAGCATCCAGTCCTGCTGGTGAAGAACTAGAAATCGGCTCTAATAATGCCTTAAATTCGGTAGATACCATTACAGAGTCTGCTCATTGTTGTTTAATTTAATAAGTAGCTTATCTATATTCGAAGCCCCATCTAAAGTAACTTTAGATATATATTTTTTGGACAACGTGTTAGCTACAATTGTCGTTAAAAGTAGACGGACTTCCTGTGCTCGTTCAGGAGACATTTTCTCTAAATCTTCATATGCTTTTTTAATTTTCGTATTGGAATAAATATATTTACCAGTTGCCGTTTTAAATAAGATATATTCAGATCGAGCAATGATAAGTGACTGTCTTTTTTCTGTGAATATCTGAAAGGGACCAAGATAATTAACAATCTGATCTAATAACTTAATAGCACTCGTATATTTAGATTTTGATTCAAGCTCTTCAACCCGTTCCATAACAGCTTTAATTAACTCTTTATGGAATTCTTTTGAATAATAGAAATTATTAACTTTAGCACTTAATAAAGCGTCATGATTTAATCTAATAATACTCTCGCTATCACCTTTCTCTAAATACCCTATAGCTTGTTTAATCGATATGCCGAATGAACCATTGATGTCCCTCGTCGCCGATATTAATGTATTTACATTAGCAAGTAATTTAATAAGTGATGTATTAACAACAGTAGGTATAGGCACTATAGGATCAGAAAACTGTTGACGTAAGTCGACAACCTGCCGCTTAATTTCACGTAATTTTCGTAATTGTTCCACTGGGTATGATTGGTTCTGAACGATGATGTTTTTATTATCTGCGTATTGTTTTTCTGCCTCTAAGTAACTCGCGGCTTCAATACGATCACGAGTACTATTTTCTAAATTTATAAAATTTTCATATAACTCATTTTCGGCTTTATTATTAATAGCAACCAAACCATAACTTAATATAATCGAAAGTAAGAGTGTTAATCCAAGGACCGAAGAAATCCCAACATAGCGCCCACTCAACCAAAAATAAGTTTCATCTCGGCTTGTTTGTGTTAAAACAAGATCTGCATTACGCAAGCTATTAAAAATAGGCATGCCAGATAGAGATTTTGAATTAATGTCTATTTTCGCTAAATTTTGAGCAAAATTAATTGGCGTTAATCCATGACTTCGAGGTGATGAAAACACACTATTCAGCAATCGCCAAATGTGTGGAGGAATGTCACCCGTACACTTAAAATTAGTAATATCGTCTGATAGATTAGAATTAGGTGTTGCCCCAACAAATAGATAATAGGTCACAACAGCTAATGAATATACATCATCCTGTGGTTCACCAACCCCTGAATCAATAAAAAGTGGTGATGCATACCCTCGACTTGCTTCAGCGTAACCATTACTCTCGTTTACATATTGTGCAGCGCCAAAATCGATCAATTTAACAGCATCATCTTCATCTACGATAATGTTCGACGGTTTTATATCTAAATGACACACACCTTTAGTATGCATATATTCTAACGCACCAGCCAATTGATAAATTAGCCAAGCAATATGATCATGACGAAATCCTTTACCCGAATACCGACTAACTTTTTTAGCAATAGACTCACCTTGAACCCATTCATACATGAAATATGGCGTATGAAATTCCGAACCGACTTTGATGAACCTAGCAACCGTCGGATGCTGGCTAATTTCAAGGCAAGAAGCTTCAGCTAAAATCTGACGTTTAGCTGATTCATTACTCGTATTGGCAATTGTTTTACAACAAACTTGTTTGTCTGGCTGACCTTTTTTAGCAAGATGATAAGTAACCGTTGAAGAAGTTGGAGAGGTTATTTTGTCCAAAATATCAAATTTAGCCGACAATACATCCTCTAATTTAGGCTGATTTGCTCGTTCGATTTCCTCGGATTTTTTCTTTTTCTTTTCAATAGCCTTTACAATAACGCTATTAATAAAATCTGTTTTAACGTTATTTACTTCAGACAAGACATGCTCATTTATAACTATAAAAAGGTATGCGCAATACTAATTTCTTTTAGTATATACTTTCAATAGCATTTTAGAAAACGAGCCTTTTGACTACGGTATAAGTTATTCCGACTACAAAAAACATCAGAATAACCATTACAATTTATAACGAGTAACCAAACTAAATTAACTAAATAGATTATTGTGACGACAAGTTCAAAATTGAACACTCTTTTTCACTACCAAATAAGAACATAGTAGCATTTAGTTCAATGCTAATCTCACGACTTACTAACGCAAGGCACGTCAAAGCTGAGGCATTTCTTAAGTAACCCCAAAATTCATTTATTTGCGTTACATTGTCTGGTTCAGAGAAGCATTCACTTCGAGCTCCAATCGCAAAGCCATAATCTTCAGAATGCGCTCTAGAATTCGTCATATCACTGTAAATCTTACCGAAATTCGTTGTTTTTTCGCTGTGTTTTTTCACTAAACGTGAACAACCCCGCCTATCTGTTGTGTCATAGTCAACGCTATAACCTAATATTTTAGATTCAGCAGTTAACTTTAATGTATTTAATAAATTAGCTTTAATTAAAACAACACCAGCAGCCCCCTCACTAGGAATTATTCCCCATGGGTAGCTTGATGAAAACAGTTCTTTCTTCTCTGCATAGTGATTAAAATCTGCGACAGGATTATCGAGTGAAATAGATATAAGAGCATCACAATTTTTCATTTCGTTTAACATAGTTTCAATAAATACGCAGCCATTTTCATGATATAAACTAACCTTGGAGATTAATTTGAAATGATGGCTCTTTGCTAACCAGATATCGAACATATTTTTTGATATATTGTTTGGTAGTGACAGTAACAATGGTAGCGGTTGCAATGAACGATGTAATTTATTAAGTAAGTTATTTAACAATATATCCAAGACTTCAAATATACGCGCACTTTCCTCTTTTCCTTGGATAAAATCCATGTGCCCGATTGTTTTATTTAACCCATCACTTTCATCTTTTTTAGCATCAAAACGTCCAAGATCAGCCTTAGCTAATACAGTCGCTAATTGTAAGTTCATACCGGTAGGTAAAACCGCATCAGAATGAAGAATAAAAACATTTTGCCTATTAATCATACACTACCTATCGCTTATTTATTAGGGTTGAAATGAGCATATGTTCACGCCCTTGACATGGAAAGGAAGCTGTAAATGTAGCGCTTACAGTGCCTTTTTCAGTGTCAAAAAATAAAGTATGCAAATCCATTATCTCTGTATTAACAATATCATCAGAATATCTTACTTTTGCTTCATAACACTGTTTTGGTAATATAAATGTCATCACCCCCTCATGAGAAAAACCTGAAAGGCTAATTCGTTCACCTCCCATTAAAAAACCTGAACATTGCTGATCGACTGGTGAGGTTTGATAAAATGCAGTATCAAAATCAATAGGAAGAAGAGGTCGCCGAGAGTTAATCCAAGCATCATCAAATGAACCAGCTAAACAATAACGTTGCTGAAAAAACGTAGGTAACGCTCCAAATCCAACCACACCTATTTTCTTTGAATTCAAGCTCCAATCTTCATCAACGTTAAACATTGACGGTACATTTTGAGTCTGTAAGTCCGCCATATTTTCCCCGACCCCACATCCAAGACGGTTACGCTCATCATGACCACCAAGAGCACAAGTATAATCAATCTCACTAGTTATAAATCTTAACGGCATAGAAGGAATGATACTGCCTGATTGAACGACCCATTCGCGATGCCCAACAACTTTGATTTGTTTGTCTATATGCTTATCAACAAATAAGCGACAAATCAGTTCTACGCAAGGTTCTTTCTTAAAAGTTTTAGCTTTACCGTGTATGACAACATCGGTATTTTTTTTATAAATAGCAAAGTCATGATCAGATATAACAGGTGATAGCCCAGGTTCATTCAGGTAGAGTGGGTTATCTAAAATTTCCACACATTCAGAATCTTCGACCCATATACCACCATCCAAAATCCAGCGTTTTTTTAATGTCGCAACCCAAACCTCTAAACCATTATGATCACGCTGAAAACGTCCTCCAACGGAATAAGGTAATTCACTTTTAATATCCCATAATTGCATGTTGAGCCCTCAAGTTATACCGCTCTCTAGCAATACTATTGCCTTTCATTTTACTTAAAACAGTATATTGATGCTCAGCATTAACCAATGAGTTCCAAGGAAAATATCCTCTGCAAGTAATGCACAGTTCTTTCCATATCCACAGCCGAAAATCAGCAGTAACTTCAACACTTGCTAATAACTCTAAGCTATTATCAAAACTTTGCGGTTCTCCATATCGCCATGAAGAAAATAAAACATTACCTTTATTTTCCCACCAAGTTTGAATTTGGGTAATAGCGAGTGAGTAATCAATATCGCTCCCGATCTGACTTGGTAAAACAGGTAATTGTTCACCAAAGACAATATACAGCGCTACAATCCAAGGCTCCGCAGTATCTTCATCTATTGTGCTTAGCATAGTGATAATGTCATTCACAGCACTACTATCACCTTTTAAAGCAAACATTATCGGCGCTAGCGAAAAACCAAAATCGATAGGAATATCAACATATTCAGGAATATCTAAGATAGACCCAAATATCATCATCTCATCTGTAATTTCAACTTGCTTAGAATCATATGTCATTCTAAACCATGCACTTCTATCCACTCGGGATAATAAGTGTTCAAATATATTCACAGGGGTTACAGGCTGTTCAATAAGCCAAGCACAACTCGAAGGTAAATTTTGAGTAACTAAATATCGATGCACGATCTCTTTATTAATAGTGCAATCCGAGTTTAACAATGTCATCGCAAACTTAGATGATAATGCCCCTAGTGACTGTAATGTCTCAAACAGCAATGAGGCATACACAGAGCTTGATTGTATCAACGTTCGCGATGCTGCAGCTAACTCTTCACTATCCGACAAGCTCGCAATTCGTTTCCATGATTTCTCACCTAAGGCATCTGACATAGTGATGGCAAATAAACAGGCTCTTTTATCTATTCTCTCCACACCAATAGACAGTAACGTCCATATAGCAACATCTGGATAGGTATCCTTAAGAAAATAAATATAACCCGAATTGATTTTATACAATTCGATAAATACATTATTTAATTGTGTGAGTTTTTGAGTCACTAATGTTAAATAAGGTAATTGAGACGAAGGAAAGCCAGAATTGAATATACGTTGGCGTTGTTTAAGATAGAAAGAAGCCGTTTCTGCAGCAAGTGTCGACTTGTCGATACAAAAACGGGATTGTGAAGTGTCCGCACTCGTGACCAGCACTACTGCATTGTTAAGCTCTAAGCGCAATGAATCTAAATATTCATCGCTTAACGCTAGCTGGTTTTTTTCGTTATTAATAATTTGCTGTAATTCATTCATTATAAATTATCTAGTTGATTGATATTGTTGAACCTCGAATTTGTTGAGCTTTTTCTGCTTGTGTCGTGATATATTTTGCAGAACTAGTCAACCTTCCATCCCGGCCACTGTATGTACTCGAAGTACAACCACTTTTTAATGTTAACTCTTGTTCAGCTTCAATAATAATAGAACTCGCTTTTAGCTTTAACTGCCCATGCCCCTCCACTAACGAAAAGAAAATATCGGTAACGATAGGTAAATTAATATCGCCACCAACAAATTCGATTCTGCATGACAATTTATTATCTATCGCCAAATTAAGCTCTTGCGAGGTGAACAAACGTCCTAATTTTGCAGTTAACCCTTGAGAATACGGATTACCATCAAAATCAACACGCACAGTGTCCATCGACTCTTGTATTGCTAGCAGATGACCAAAACGGGCTAAAGTAGCACTTGGTTGTGCCTCGGCATACTCGCTAGACAGCACATCAAATGAATCAACTTGTTTATTTTCCATTAATTAACCGCCACTTTTCCGCCTTTGATAACAACTTTATCGCTGCCTTCTATCATAATCGAAGAACCAGATATTTTAATAGAGCCATCACTATTCATGACCAACTGAGAACCGCCTGTTTTAAATACAATTTTATCTGCACTAACAATTTGCGTTGCACCATCTGCTTTATAAGAATTATTCCCTGTAACAGATACCGTTAAATTACCACCAACTGTTTGTAAATCATCAGCCGAAATATCCACAGCACGAGACGCACCAACAGTTAAGTTATAGTTTGAACCTATGTCTACATCATCATTTTTAATAATTTTAGTTGTTCTATTTTCACCGATATCAATAGCAACATTCTTTGAAACTGACTGTGTTTCATTTGCATTATATTTCACTGTAACATCTTGTTCGACGGTTTCGGTAAAGGTGCTATTTACGGTTGTAGTTTTATACCCATCAATGGTTTCATTATGATCACCTTTAATTTCGTTAGTTTGATGCCGCCCAACTTTTAGAAACTCATCATTTATAATATCTCTAAAACGGTTATTTTGAACCAATGTAGACATATCTTTCTGAGCTCTGATATAAACTTCTTCTTGGTTAGCTTCATCTTCAAAGCTTAATTCATTGAATCCCATGCCTTTGTGGGTCTGGGTTCTAAATGTTGTCTTTGTTTTATGCTCTGGCAACGAGTAAGGAGGTAAGTTCAAACTGTTATAAACAGCGCCCGTTACGAGAGGACGATCAGGATCACCATCAAGAAACGTAACGATCACTTCATGACCTATGCGAGGTACACAAACAGCCCCCCAATTAGCGCCAGCCATAGTTTGTCCAAGTCGGATCCAGCAACCTGCATTTTCATCGTTTTCGCCATAACGATCCCAGTGAAACTGAACCTTTATTCGGCCAAGTTTATCGGTATATATTTCTTCATTTGCAGGGCCAACAACAACAGCCGTTTGTGGGCCATCGACAACAGGTGATGGCATTTTTGGTGCTTGATATATAACATCACGAGGAATACAAACAAAACTGTTATCGTAAGTAGTCGGAAGACCACTACTTTCTTTTTCATGTGCCTGAGGGTTGTAGCCATTATGACTAACCCTTAAGATTGTAAAATCTCGATTTAATGCTGTTCTAGGGTGATTATCTATGTTGATACTATACCCAGACGCTAAGCGCATAACATTACTTGTGCACTCTATCTGCTCACTATCAACAACGTACTCGGCAACATGCTCCGTGACTTTTTTCTGACCTGTGACAGGGTTATTATAACGGCCAGGATAGTCAAAACTAATGAGATCATCATTTAGCGCAGCTGCGCTCTCCATCTCTAATGGGATTTTAGGGTAAATATAATTGTAATCACGTTGAACAACCGCGCCAGTTTTAACTCTATTAATACTTTCTAAATTAAGAATATGCTCACGATCAGCAGTACCACCACTATCAGATTTAAATGGTATAGCCCCTTCGTAAGAACTATTGTTATGATCAGAAACTAACTCTATAATGGCATCGTTACTATCAACAATGACCATAGTATGCATCTCTTCGGTGTGCTCAAAATAATACCAAATCCCATACTCAGCCATTAACCGCTGTAAGAACACACTGTCTGACTCTCGATATTGTAAAATATAATCTTGAGATAAATAAACAGACGAAAGTTCTAATCGATAATCACTAATACTCGCTTTGCTAAGCACTTCATCAATAATATCTGGAACTGCCATTTCTTGGAATATACGGCAATCTTGACGTTGCGATAAAAACCAAAACTGTGGCACTAAAATTACTTGATACCGACTAACACTTTTGCCTGTTCCAAGATAGCGAACTTCACTGACCACGCCATGAAATTGTTTTGATACATCTTCACCTTGTCCATATAGACTCAATAATGCAGGCTGCCGTATCAAAGTATCAAATGAAATATCAGCATCAGTTGAAAGTAATGATAGATGAATATGAAACGGTTTTGATGTTTCTTCTATAACGTTAAAGCTTTCAACTTTAAATTCAAGATCGCAGTCATTTACTTTAAATTCAAATCGAACCATATCTTTCACCTGATGCAAATAAAACTTCTAGAAATAAGTAGATTAATTAAGAGGGAATAAATCGAGGTATAGATGGGGCAATAATGTCCCCATCTACCAGCAAAACTAAAATTAAGCTTCGCGAGGTGCACGCCAATCATCATTACCAGCAGTACCACATACTTCATGTGTTACTTCAATTGCACGGTAAGTTAATTGTAATACTTCTTCAACAACACGTGTTGATGTTGCATCATCTTGACAATGTGCCATACGAGTTTCAATATCAACAATCAACGCATCAATCAATTTAATTGTATAGTAATGCTCTTGCTTACCTTGGATAGACGTACGGTAGAAGTTGATATAACACTCAGGTAGTTTTTCGCCACTTACGAGTGAATTGAAAAGCAGTGGAGAGCAACGGTCTTGTTGTTTAGTTACAATAATTGGACGGTGAACACGTTGACCTGTTGGTTGACCACTTTGTGGATCTCTTGGCACTGTTAACACGTGATCAAGTTCTTGAACTAAGAATTCGTCAACATGTGCTTCTTGCCATGTGTTACCGACAGAATCTGCAGAGTATGCATCTTTAGTAATATGACCTTGAGTTTCACCGTTGATAGACATATAAGCTGGAGTTGGCATTCGTATTTCCTTGTTAAATTTAATAAAAGAGGGTTAAGTTATCGTAACCAAATCGCTAATCACTGCGATATAGACTAGATATAGCAAAGGCTATGCCAACTATAAAAATAAAATTAAACACCATATTAAACAGTGCCTTACGATAGATTTAATATACATTTCAATTTTAACACCCTCTCAATCACAACAATTTATTGTGAATATGAACAATAAATTGTAATTGTTCACTTAACTATAAAATATGTTTTAAAATAATGCTTTACGAATAGCACAATGGGCATTATGAGTGATAAAACATCATTTTAACTAAACAATCTCACATTCTACATTCAGATTGAATTAATAGGCCTGCATTCTAACTAGTAAACGAGCCAAAAACCCCTCCCCTTAAAACGTGATTTTATTTTTTACGTATAATAGCTATCAAATCAAACAACTAGACTAAGCTATTAACACATGATAAATATAAATCTATCTTCATTAATACAGCGTTTACACCCTATCGCAAAAACAGCATTGGAAGATGCTGCGGCGTTGGCGGTTTCTGAGCAATCAGCCGAAATTCAGATCGAACATTATTTATTAAGCCTATTAGAAAGACCAAATAGTGATTTTGATCTATTACTTAATCAATACGATTGTTCTGAACATTTATTGCGTCAATCAATTAAATCCTCATTAGACAATTCAAGCAAAGGATACGGCGGTAAGCCTGTGTTCTCAGCTCTGTTAATTGAATGGTTACAAGAGACATGGTTAGTATCTTCACTGGATTTGTCACAGACACAAATCCGAACAGGTGGATTATTACTAACACTGGTCAGTAACCCACTGCGCTACGGTCAGCATGGTTATGCTTCATTATTCGAATCGATTAATACTGAAGATATCAAGCGTAATTTTACTGCGTTAACAACCAATTCAATAGAATCCCAGCGCGAAAGAACAGAGCAAGAGTCAGCAAGAGAAGAAGGTTCTGCCTTAAGTAAGTTTACGACTGACTTTACCGGTAAAGCACGTAAAGGTGAAATTGACCCGGTATTTTGTCGCGATCAAGAAATTCGCCAAATCATTGATATTTTGGCTCGTCGCCGAAAAAACAATCCGATAGCAGTTGGTGAGCCAGGTGTTGGTAAGACTGCTGTCGTTGAAGGCTTAGCCCTAAAAATCGTGCAAGGTGATGTACCCGATATTCTTAAAGGCGTAGAGTTATATGGCCTTGATATGGGTCTGTTACAAGCCGGCGCAAGCGTTAAAGGTGAGTTTGAAAAACGTTTGAATGCTGTATTAGATGAAGTGAAGAGCTCTCCTACCCCTATTATTTTGTTTATTGATGAAGCCCATACCCTCGTTGGTGGTGGTAATCAAGCAGGTGGCAGCGATGCAGCTAACTTATTAAAACCTGCCCTTGCTCGTGGTGAAGTAAAAACAATTGCAGCAACGACTTGGTCAGAATACAAAAAATACTTCGAGAAAGATCCAGCACTTGCACGTCGTTTTCAACTTGTAAAACTTGAAGAACCATCACCAGAAGAGGCTGCACTCATCATCCGTGGCTTACGTCCGATTTATGAAAAATCACATAATGTATATGTAAGAGACGATGCCATCATGGCTGCAGCAACCTTATCAGATCGCTATATAACAGGTAGACAGCTACCCGATAAAGCCATTGATATTATAGATACCGCTTGTGCTCGTGTTAACATCAGCCTTAATTCGACTCCCGCACCAATTGAAACGTTACAGCAAAAAATTGCTGCTGCTGAGCGCGAGTTATCCGCCTTAAAACGTGATAAGTTACAACAAACAGGCGACAAACATCGTCTCGCTACAATTCCTGCATTAGAACAATTGATTACAGATTCACAAACTGAACTTGAAATCCTCGATCTGCAATGGCAAAAAGAAAAAACGTTAATTATTGAAATGTTAGCACTACGCGAACGTTTGCATGTACTAACGACGCCAGCGATAGATAGCAAGAATACAGACACAGAAAATACGAGTGAAGCATCACTAAGCCTAGAACAATCTACTGATAGCATCGAAATGAACGAACAAGAGGTTCGTATTGCTATCCAAGCGTTACAGGAACAACTTGATCAATGCCGTGGTAAACAGCCACTCGTCCATTTCGAAGTAGGCCCTGATGAAATTAGTCTTGTTATATCCGATTGGACAGGTATTCCAATGGGTAAGATGTTGCAAGATGAATCGGCAACGACGTTAAATTTAAAATCAGTATTAACCGAAACGATCAAAGGGCAAGCGCATGCTATTTCAGCACTTGCAGAAGGTATTCAAACAGCGAAAGCGGGGCTTGTGAATCCAGATGCGCCAACAGGTGTATTCTTACTTGTCGGTCCAAGTGGTGTTGGTAAAACAGAAACAGCCAGAGCAATCGCGGATCAGATGTTTGGTGGTGAACGCTTCATGACAACAATTAACATGTCTGAATTCCAAGAGAAGCACACCGTTTCACGCTTAATTGGTTCACCTCCTGGTTACGTTGGTTACGGTGAAGGAGGCATGCTAACCGAAGCGGTTCGTCAACGTCCCTACTCTGTCGTGTTACTTGATGAAGTTGAAAAAGCAGACCCTGAAGTGCTTAACTTATTCTATCAAGTATTTGATAAAGGCACGTTAAATGACGGTGAAGGTCGTACTATTGACTTCAAGAACACCCTTATTTTAATGACAAGTAATCTCGCTACCCACGAAATTGTCTCGTTGGTTCAACAATCTGCTGATATTCAAGTAGGGACCATTGCCGAAGCAATTCGACCAACATTAAATAATCATTTTAAACCTGCACTATTAGCGCGTATGAATGTGTTGCCTTATCTGCCATTAACAGATGAAGCGATGACAGATATCATTAATCACAAATTAAAGACGGTCTCTAAACGTTTAGAAAGTCATCATAAACTGGCCTTGGATTATGATGATGATCTTGTTGAGTTTGTATTGGGCAACTGCCGTTTAGCTGAAACAGGGGCGCGTAATATTGATGCTGTGATAAATAGGCAATTGCTACCACAACTATCAAATCAATTACTCGCTCACGGTAAAAATGAAAATGATTCTAAAGTGACAGTGAATGTCGATGAACAAGGAATCATCCAGTATGCCTTCAGCTAATACGAAGGAACTGAATAATGCTCTCTTTGCGATCAGCCAGTCTTTGGCTGATCGCAGCCAATTAGCGTCGACACTCGACGCTATTTTGGTTGCCGCACGTCAGTTAACGATGGCAAAACATGGCATTATCTATGTTTTAGATCAAACCAAAAAATCATTAATTCCAACAGCCGTACACAACGAAGGCAAGACTCAAACCGAGCATGCTTGGCAACCACTGACCTTAAATGCCTTGCAAGACAATGATCCTTTTAGCTATGCATTACAAACAGGTGAAGTTGT